>Ga0182738_1000514_pt1 | contig 54276 bp, 51 predicted proteins | sample eDN5th30CBELigMG_FD_128876 | JGI IMG/M metagenome (GOLD analysis project Ga0182738, IMG submission 128876) | Enriched Miracle-Growth compost microbial communities from Emeryville, California, USA - eDNA 5th pass 30_C BE-Lig MG (version 2)... ... | reverse complement strand
GTGGCGTCGGCCGTGGCCATCATCCTGCTTCTTCTTCTCGTGGTGCCGATCATGATCTTCCAGCACACCCAAGCGCGGGCGCAGGAACAGGACAGGTGAGGGCAGTGAAATGAACTCGACCTGGAGCCGCTTCAACATCACCTCGATCGTGCTGGGCTTTGCCTTCCTTTATCTGCCCATCGTGCTTCTGGTGATCTTTTCCTTCAACGAATCCAAGCTCGTCACCGTCTGGGCAGGCTTTTCGACCAAGTGGTACGTGTCGCTGTTTTCCAATCGCGGGCTCATCGATGCCGCGTGGGTGACTATCCGCGTCGGTCTGATCTCCGCGACGGTCGCCACCGTGCTCGGCACCTTCGCGGCCCTGACGCTGACGCGCTACACGCGTTTTCGCGGACGGGTGCTGTTCTCAGGCATGGTGTTTGCGCCGCTGGTCATGCCCGAAGTCATCACCGGGCTGTCCCTGCTTCTGCTTTTCGTCGCGGTCGGGCTTGATCGCGGCTTCGTCACGGTCACGCTTGCCCACATCACCTTTTCCATGTGCTTTGTGGCGGTGGTGGTGCAGTCGCGCCTGCTGACCTTCGACCGCTCGCTGGAAGAAGCGGCTATGGATCTCGGCGCGCCGCCGGTAAAGACCTTCTTCCAGATCACGTTGCCGGTGATCTTGCCGGCGATCATCTCCGGCTGGATGCTGGCGTTTACGCTTTCGCTGGACGATCTGGTGATTGCGTCCTTCACCTCCGGTCCGGGCGCCACCACGCTGCCGATGAAGATTTACAGTCAGGTTCGGTTGGGCGTGACGCCCGAGATCAACGCCGCCTGTACGATCCTGATCGGGATTGTGGCGGTTGGGGTCATCGCCGCTTCGGTGGTCAACAAGCGCCGCGAGGTCCAGCGCCTGCGCGACGAGCAGGCCGCACTGCGCAACTGAGCGACTGGATCGTTGCCGGCGATCAGTCGCCGGTCGCCGGCTTTATTGGCGAGATGAAAGGTGCATTCCACGTGCCGCCGACGAAGAAGGCCGCGTGAGGTGGAGAAGCTTCCTGGTCGGCCGCCGCCTCGGGCGGCACGATGCCGCCTGAAAGCGCCAGTCCACGGCTGGTCAGGGGCAGGATGCCGGTCAGCCACAATGTGCCCTTGGGCGAGCGCGCCTCGGCCTTTTCGATGCGCAGCACACCGCGCGAAATCGTGCCCTTGAGCTCTGCCCCGTCGGTCGGGAAGGTGCCCTTGGCGACCTCATCCAGCGAGAAGAAGCCGCCTTCTCCGAGCCGCTTGATGAAGCTTGGCAGATCGAATTCCGACAGCGCACCGGGGCCGAAGCCGGCCGAAACGGAGCCTTCGCCATTGCCGAGAATGGTTTCCCACACGCGGCCCGGTCCCTTGAGGATCACCGATATATTGCCGCGCCCGATTGGCACCAGTCGGGTCATGCCGGCGGCCGCGCCGAATGCGCCGCCTTCGATGTCGGAGGCCAGCAGGCGCATTTCCGCCTGCGTTCCCTCGGGTTTGCGGTCGAAGCGCACGCTGGCCTGAAGGTTGCCGCCGAAAGCGGATGCGTCGGAGATGTCGAAGGCGACAAGCCCGTTCTTGATCTGCGCCGTCGCGGCGACATTGGCCAGCGCTATCGGTCCCACCTGGGCCTGCCCGGCCGATAGGCGCAGGTCGATGCCGAGCCTGCTGGAGAAAGCGGGGTCTATCTCGGCAGCCACAGTCTCGGATGTGGCCGGTGTGAAGGCCGCTAGAACGGGCCGCAGATCGAGCTTGTCGAATGCCAGCGTGCCTGAAACGATGGGAACGATGTCTCCCATGCTCAGTTCCAGCGCGCCTGAACCAGGGTTCTTGTCGAGCGATACCTCCGCGCTTTCGAGCCTCAGGCGCTGGGCGTCGCCCATCAGGCGGCCCGACATCGATACCGATCCGACATTGGCGGCGGTTGCGGACATGTCCGCTCCCCACCACTCCGTCATCCGTTTCAGCGAAGGTGTGGCAAGCTTGGCCTTTCCGTCGATGAAGGCATTCCGGGTGGCCTTGACCTTGCCGTCGAAGGAGAGATTCGTCGGCGCGGAATTTACGGACGCCGTCAGCCCGGCTTCACCGCCAGCCAACAGGATGAGCGGCTTGGGCGAAGAGGCTTCAAGGGCGACCGTTTCTCCGCGCCAGTTGGCGGTAAGCTTGAGGCTTGCGGCCTTGTTCAGCGCGGGCCATTCCAGCCGGCCGGTCAGGCCGCTCACCATCTCGACATCTTCGCCATCGGAAAAAACGGTCACACGGCCGTCGCGCGCACTGATGCTGCCGAGTTGGCGTGTGGAAAGGCTGCGCTCGATCTCTTCGCTGCCGATATTGGCAACGACCATCTCATGGGTGTCGCGTATGGCGGTGGCGATGCGCCCGCCTTCGGCCAGCAGAGGCTGAAAGCCGCCATTCGCATTGCGCTCCAGCCGCAGCGTCGGGCGCACCAGTTCTGCGCCCGCAAAAACCACATCGCCTTGTAGGGCTGCGAGAGCCGACAGCTTGATCTCGATACGGTCAGCTTCGATGATCGGCGGATGATCGAGCGAATTCCAAGGGGTCATCGACACATTGGTGACGATTGCCTTGAAGGTCGGCCAGACTTCGATTTCAGGGGCGGCACCGATTGTGACGCGATATCCGCTCCACGAACTCAGCTCGTAGGCAATGCGGTCGCGCACGATGCGCGTGGATGCCAGGAAGGGCACAATCGCGATGATCAGCGCCACCACCAGCGCGGCGATGCCTACTATCCATATGCTGCGCCTGACCAAAGGTGACGGCATTGTGCCTCATTCATGCTGATCGAAACTGTCGACCGCCTGCGCTCAGCCGGTTACGCCGCACATCGGTGTAGCCGACATGCATGGCATTTCAAGCCTTTGTGGCCTGCCGATGACATTTGCCCACAGTCTGTAATGACATTTGCGTACATCCATGCCGTTGCGCAGACAGTATCTTGCCCTGTTGCAGCGCAAAATGCATAAGGGCTTGGCCTGAAATTCGGGGTCGTGGAGGAGCATAAAATGACGAACACCGCACCGCTTTGGACTCCATCTGCTGAGCGGATTGCGGCCGCGCCGATTACTGCATTCATGGCTGAAGCATCGGCAAGGGCGGGGCGTCAGTTGTTCGGCTATGCCGAGCTGCATACCTGGTCGGTGACGGAGCGCGAAGCCTTCTGGAACCTTGTCTGGGACTTCTGCGGCGTCGTTGGCGACAAGGGCGAACGCGTGCTTGCCGACGGCGAGCGCATGCCGGGCGCCCGGTTCTTCCCCGATGCCCGCTTGAATTTCGCGGAAAACCTGCTGAAGACAACAGGCGCGGCCGACGCCATCGTCTTCCGGGGCGAGGACAAGGTGGAGCGCCGGCTGTCCTGGGATGAACTGCGTGCCTTGGTGTCGCGCCTGCAGCAGCTTTTCCGCTCGCTCGGCGTTCGTCAGGGCGACCGCATCGCCGCGATGATGCCGAACATGCCCGAGGCGGTGGCGGCCATGCTGGCGGCAAGCTCGATTGGCGCGGTGTGGTCGTCCTGCTCGCCCGATTTCGGCGAACAGGGCGTGCTCGACCGTTTCGGACAGATCGAGCCGGTCGTCTTCATCGCGCCCGACGGCTACTTCTACAATGGCAAGGAAATCGACGTGGCCGGCAAGATCGCCGCCGTTGCGCAGAAGCTGCCGACGGTGCGCAAGGTGCTGGTGGTGGACTATCTTGGCAGCGCGCGAGCGGTGGCGGCGGGCGTCGCCAATGGAGCGGCCCTGGACGATGCCATCGCGCCCTTCGAGCCGACGAAACTTACGTTCGAACGGCTGCCGTTCGCGCATCCGCTCTATATCCTGTTTTCCTCCGGCACCACCGGCATCCCCAAATGCATCGTCCATTCGGCCGGCGGCACGCTTATCCAGCACGTGAAGGAGCAGCGGTTGCATGCCGGACTGGAGGAGGGCGACCGCTTCTTCTACTTCACCACCTGCGGCTGGATGATGTGGAACTGGCTGGTGTCCGGCCTCGCTTCCGGCGCCACGCTGCTGCTTTACGATGGTTCGCCCTTCTACCCCGACGGCAATGTGCTGTTCGATTTCGCCGATGCCGAGAAGATGACCTATTTCGGCACTTCGGCGAAGTTCATCGATTCGGTGCGCAAGGCGGGTCTCAGGCCCATCGACAGCCACGACCTGTCGACGGTGCGCACCATCTCCTCGACCGGGTCGCCGCTGTCGCCGGAAGGCTTTGCCTTCGTCTATGACGGCATCAGGAAAGACGTCCACCTGGCATCGATCTCGGGCGGCACCGACATCGTCTCCTGCTTCGTGCTCGGCGTACCGACCGAACCGGTGTGGAGCGGCGAGATCCAGGCGGCGGGGCTGGGCATGGCGGTGGATGTGTGGAATGACGACGGCCGGCCGGTCCGTGGCGAAAAGGGCGAACTGGTATGCACCAGGCCGTTCCCGGCCATGCCGATCGGCTTCTGGAACGACGCCGACGGAGCCAAATACCACGCCGCCTATTTCGAGCGTTTCGACAATATCTGGTGCCATGGCGACTTTGCCGAATGGACCGAACATGGCGGCATCGTCATCCATGGCCGCTCGGACGCCACGCTCAACCCCGGCGGCGTGCGCATCGGCACCGCCGAGATCTACAATCAGGTCGAGCAGATGCCCGAGATTGTCGAGGCGCTGTGCATCGGCCAGGACTGGCAAGATGATGTGCGCGTGGTGCTGTTCGTGCGGCTGGCCGAGGGCATCGCACTCGACGAGGCGCTGGAGAAGCAGATCCGGACAAAAATCCGCACTGGTGCCAGCCCGCGCCACGTACCGGCGCGGATCGTGGCGGTGAACGACATTCCGCGCACAAAGTCGGGCAAGATCACCGAACTGGCGGTGCGCGACGTCGTCCATGGCCGGCAGGTCAAGAACAAGGAAGCGCTGGCCAACCCCGAGGCGCTCGACCTGTTCAGGGATATTCCGGCGCTGCAGAATTGAGCGGGGCGGAAAACTGCCCGGCGCGTTTCATGAGTGAGCCGCGCCGCATGACGCCCGGTTATCTCGATCCTTAGCCCACAGGCTGTCGCTTTCCCGTGTCGGCAACGGGCCGGGCTCCGGTGCCGGATCGGGATTCGGTCCTGGCGGCGTGGGCGGTGTCGGATCGGGAACGGGACGCGGCGGTCCGCCGACACGCATGGGCGGCTCCTCGGCTTCATCCGGGTTGGGCAGTGGCTCCTCATCCGGCAGACGGTCGGGGTCTGGCTCGTCAAAGGGTCGAGGCTCGCGGCCGGGCTCCGGGGCATTGTCGGGATTCGGTTTCTTCGGACCCTGCATGTCACAGCCTCCTTCTGGGCTTTCGGTGACAACAGGCGCGCACCCTCATGGTTCCGGTGTTTGCCGACACAATTGCATGCTTGCGCATACCGCCCACAGTTTGGGGCAGGGGACGAAAAAGCAGCCTCACGCTGATCGATTCAAGGGCGAGAAGAGGGGTGCCGTTGCAAGGGGCTGTGTTGGGCCGGCCGCCTGTTACCGTAACGCAGGAGAGCAGCCGGAGCGCCCGCGAACCGACGCCTATCCCCGGCTATGGTCGGGGATAGGCGAATTGCTTTGTCAGCCCTTTTTCTTCGTGATCAGCGTCAGCGTTCCGTCCGTGCTCATCGTCGTGGCCACCACCTGGGCGGCTGTCGCGCCCTTGGCGTCGAGTGCCGCTTTTGCTTCGGGGTTGGCTTCAACGGTGCTGCGCAGCTGCTGGAGATTGTCTTCTCCGGCCTGTGCCACAACCTGCTCGACCTGCTTTTGTGTCTCCTGAGGCAGCTCGCTGACATCAACGACATCGAAGCGCTGAATCTGCGGTGCCGCAGGGGCGGACGCGGGCGGCTGCGCTGGAGCCTGGGAGGGCGTTGCAGGCTCTTGTGCATTCGCCGCCATGGCGCCGATGAAGGTGATGCTCGCTGCCAGCATGAAAGCTTTGCGCATGGGTGTCCCTTTCCAGTTGGTCCCCGCTGGGTGGCCACCTGATCGGGACAATGAGGCCAGAAGCCGCCATTTGCCGGGTTTTTTTGTGACAATTGGCGCCAGCGATTTTGTCCGCGCCTCACGCAAAAAGCCCGCGGATCGCTTTTTCCTGCCTGCCGGTCACTTCGTATCTGGCGCTCAATGTGCGAGAGAGGCCCGGCCGTGACTACGGGGTACCGGCGCTCGGCCGAGCCTCATGCTGCCTCATACGAAGGAAGCCCGAGGAAAGTGGCAGATCGGGAGGCCATGGCTCAAGTCGGAGGAAACCCGCGCCAGGAGTGGGGGTTTCCCGCAAGGGCTCCGCTATGAGCGTCATCACCCCGCTTCGCTTCGTCGAAATGGGCTTGCCGCCTTTCTGGCCGCCGTTTTCCCTGACCTGACAGGTTCCCCGGCTTGCGGTAGAATCTCTTGCATATTTCTACGTGTCGCCAATGAAAACGCGCTCCGGTTCCAGCTTGGTAGGGTGAACCAGCATGACAACACGTGGCGTTGAATTTGTATTCCTTTGGCTCAATGCGCATTTTTCATCTTCGAACAATGGGAGAGGTGGCGACATCTCTCCCAAACTGCTCGCGGAGTTCTGTTTTGCTGATGCCAAGAAGGCCGGCATTCCTGAAGCCGAGATTGTAGAGGAAATCGGCAACCTGGAAGTTGTCATGCGCAGAGTGATTGCGGCTACAAGCAAACACGGCGAGATAGATAAGGCGGTTTGATCCCGACGGTTTCGGAAATCTTTGCAGCTCGTCGTGTCGCGGGCGGCGATCGTGACGCGGAGAAGAGCCGCGTTCTCTTATTTCGATTTTGGGGAATACACCCGGTCTCAAACGGAATGATCGCGCCTGCATCGCGAACACTTCTTGTTGGGCCAGGGGTGGCGAGCGTTGAAGAACGATCCCTCGGTCTTGAAGAGGGAGCAGCCACATTCCGGGCATGCGAACAGGAAATAGGCTCCTATCCCATGGGCAGCCCAGATTATCAGCCCTAATTGCGTTCCGCCCGGTCCGAACAAATGCTTTAGAATTGGCTCCCACATCGGCATCGTGACGAGGATCAAGATCGTCCAACCCATGAAGAGCCATGCTTTGACGTAAAGTGACATCGGCACTCAATAGCTCGACGGCATGGGCTGAACAACCACGGCGGTGCCGTGTCGAGGGAACGCCCCTAAGCTTGGTGAGCGAAATCGGGCGCGTGGGCAAAGCCGCCCGACTTGCACCGCGATTTCTCTCGAAGTTTAAACTGGTGATCTGCGCCTAACCGAGGAACATAGGTGCAGATGAGCTGAAAGCGAGCCGCTGTCCGATAAGTCAAATCAGGAGTATGTTCGGGCCGTGATGACGATGGGGCTCCGCGTATAAGACCTGCAGACTCATATGCCGGGTCGAACCAGACGATCGCCTTTGAAGCCGGCGGTGATCGCGGAGAAAGACATGCTCACGAGATATACAGCCAGAAACGTAATTCCGAAGAACTTGAATGCCTCTTCCAACAGGACGCTTCCGGGCATTGTCAGGTCGGCCATATCCACCAGCGTCGAAAGCGCCAGGAAGGCGAGGGACGTGGCAAGGCAGATCCAGTTTGTGAGGCGCGCGACGGAAAACGCCGTCGCAGCGAAGGCGACAATCAGCAGCGCATATCCGGCCATCACGACGACCTCCGGAATGCCGATTAGATAGCTGTGTTCGTGAAACATGAAAAAGTCGTCCAGCGCGGCCGTTGTGCAAAAGCAATCCGCCCAGCAGGAGAGGGCGAATGCGAGGGTCCGGCTCTCCGGTATGCTGCAGGCAAAGGACGGTAAAAAGGGAAGTTGATCCGCCTGTTATCCAAAAAAGGACACCGAGATTCGAATAGAATCCAAAATAGGCTGGCTGGTTGGCGATGGCATTCGGGTCTCGTACCAGGTTCCAGTTGTCGATGCCAAGGACGCGATCCAGAAAAACCACCAAGCCGATGAGCGTGACATTGGCCGCGAGGACCAGCAAGAACCATTGCCATGGCTGTTGTGAAACACTTACAGCCTTGACTATGGAACTGATGGGCAAAGGTATTTTTCCTCCAGTGCTGCGCTGCATCTTTGCCTCCTCCTGTAGCGTGCGCCAATCGCTACATCGGACAGTGGCGGAAGCTTGGCCGGCTCAATAAATTTCTATACCCGATTGTATCAATTGGGCCTGTAGTCGATCCTTGTTATCAGCGTGTTCTAGCGCCCGAGCGATGGGGCGCCTGTCAGTTCCCCTCAGTACCTGACGTTCAGATAGACCTTGAAGCCGTTGTCGGTGGCGCGGCTGGCGAGTTGACCGTGATCAGGCTGCAACAATTGGTCGACCTGAAATCGGGGCAAAACACCCCCAGGAAAAGAATCGACTTGGCCTCAGTGACATAACCCCGGAATTACCGCAGGATGCCAAGCGTAGGTGTGTTGAATTCATTTTGAAAAGAGGTGGTACCGTTGGCTGGGATCGAACCAGCGACCTCCGGATCCACAATCCGGCGCTCTAACCATCTGAGCTACAACGGCACGCCATCTGGCGAAGCGTCCAATACGGACAAATGCCGGACATTTCAAGCGCTATGAAGCACGATTGACAGGTCATTTTGACCCGGCTCGTCTCAAAGCCGTGCAAAACCTGCAAAATCGCCAAAAAAAGAAAAGACCGGCCGGGAGGAGGGCCGGTCTGTAAATGGCCGACTGGAGGAGGAGTCGGCCACCCGAAGGTGAAGGGAGGGAACCTTCGGGTAAATCAGTGTGCCGCTCAGGCGACCTTCAGTTCGCGCAGCGCCTTCTGGAACACGTCCTTGATCGGCTTGGCGACTTCTTCGGCAGCCTTGGTCGACACGGCCTGGAAATCCTTGGCCTGCGCGACCGTGGCCTCGGCGCGCTGGCGCAGGAAGGTGGTCTGGAGTTCGAACAGTTCCGAAAGCGACTTTGCTCCGAGCAGAGCCTCGAGGTGGCTGAAACCGGCTTCCGTGTTCGCGCGCATCGTGGCGATCGCCTTCAGCGACAGGTCGCTGCCGGCCGCCCTGGCGGTCTCCAGCGTCGTTTCGAAAGCTTTCTGGGTTTCCTCGGCGCCGGTCTTCAGCCGTACAAAGGCTTCCTTAGACTGTTCGGCGCCCTTTTCGGCAAAGGCACGGAACTGATCGGTCGCCTTGGTGGCGTCGAAGGTGGGGAATTCGGTGGTTTCCGCAAATTCAGCGGCTGTTTTGGCAGCAGTCTTGGACATTGTTCCATCCTTTACAGGGGGTATGCCTTGGTCGAGGCAGTCTCATTCATGCGTAGCCGCTATATAGTACGAACTATTGTGCAGTGCAACATTATTATTGCGACGCAACAAATCCCGCCTCCGCGTTAACCAAAAGTCGAGTTTCCGCTGGCCACACGCGTTGATTTCTGGACCTTTGAGCCACCTGCTTGATATTAACGAAGCGTTAACCGCCGGGAATCCGCCCGGCTGGGAAGGTTTAGCAGGGCATGCCGTCAGCTTCCTATTCGTTCATCGATGTCGCGATCCTCGACGATGTCAGGCAGCGCTTCGCCGCCGGTGATGCGCTCGTGATTCTTTCGAGCGATCTGGGGCAGGTGATCTGGGCGAACGGGCCGGGGGCCACGCTCTTCGGCTTTGCCGACATCGATTTGGCGCTGGGTGAGGAACCGGGGCTTTCCTTCGCGGCCCAGCGGCAGATCGCTGCCACCAGCGGCTTCCCGCGGATCGGCCGCGATCGTAGCCTGATGGTGCGTCTTGCAAGCGGCCTGACCAGTCAGGCGGTCATGTTCCTTGCCAGTGAAGTGGCCTTGCCCGATGGGGAGATGGCGATCCTGCTTGCCGTTCCGGCCGCGCAGGGCGGTGCCCGCGGCGAAGGCGAAATTGCCGCTCGCGCAATTGGCGGGCTGGAGGGGCATGGCCAGTTCGCCGCTTTCGTCGGCGCGGATGGTGCAATCGAAGCCGCATCCGAAGGTTATGGCGCGCTCGATATCGCCCGGCAGACATTATCTGAACTGGTGGCCGAAGTGGAGATGGCGCGCGACCGGCTGGTCAAGCGCATGATACGCAGTGGCAAGGGGCTGCTGCCGGCAGGCATTGCGCGTCTGGCCGATGAGCCGTCGCGGCATTTGCTTCTGGTCATCGACGAGGAAGATGAAGAGTTCGAAGAGGTCGCGCCCGCTTCGGTGGAGCCGATGTTGGCCGCCTCTGAAGCCGTTGTGCAAACGCCAGCCCCGGACGTTGAAACGGAAATTGCCGAACCCTCTGCCGAGGCGACTTCGCCTGAGGTGATTCTCGCGGAAGAAGCTCAGGAAGACGGTCTCGGGCTCGAGGACACTGATGACGAGAGCGACGCCGAGGAAGCGGAGAGGTTCGCCGCGAACACGATGCAGCCGTCAACCCGGGGCGATGCCTCTCAGGGTCAGCACGACGACTGGTATTTCAGTGCTGAAGAGCCGGGCGAGAAAAAAGAAACATCCCTGCCCCCGGCCAGCGACACGCGCGCGGCATTGCCGGAACGCGGGCAGACACCTGTGCGCTTCGTCTGGCGCACGGATGCGGAGGGGCGCTTCAGCGTGATCTCCGATGAGTTCGCCAGAGCGGTCGGCGCGCACGCCGCCGATGTCATCGGCAGGAAGTTCCGCGATGTCGCGATGGCATTCGGCCTCGACCCGACAGGCGAGATCGCCGACCTGCTGGAGCGACGCGACACGTGGTCGGGCCGGTCGGTGTTGTGGCCGCTCGCCGGCACGGAGTTGAAAATCCCTGTCGATCTGGCGGCTTTGCCGGTCTATGGCCGCGAGCGCAATTTCGAGGGTTTTCGAGGCTTTGGCGTGGCTCGCCGTGGCGACGCCGTTCCTGATCCGGAAAAGCTGGGCCTTGTGCTGGTGCCCGGCAGTGCGATGCCAAAGCTCGAAAAGCCGGTCTGGCCGCTCTCGGGCGAAACGGAAGACACCGGGCAAGATCCTTTTCAGGGAGAGGTGCCGGCACTCACCATCGAGCCGAAACCGGACCGCCGCTACAGCGACAAGGTGATCCGCCTTGCCGAGCATCGGCCGCATACGGTGCCCGAAAAGAGCCTTTCACCGGTCGAGCGCAACGCATTCCGCGAAATTGGCGAGCGGCTGAAAGAAAACGATTCCAAAGACACGGAAGACGACGAGGTCATCGGGGGCAAGACGCCTGCGGATGCGCTTCCCGCGGTAGAAACGGAAGAAGCTGGAACACCGCCGGCTGCCGAAAAACCGGTGGAGGTGCCGGAACCTGCTGAGGTCGATGGCGTCGAAGAGCCGACCGAAGCAACCGCACCTGTCGATGCGGTAACTGCCCCGACCCCGGAAGCCGCGGAACTGCCGGCGGACGAGGAGGCTCCGGCCGAAACGGAGACCATCCAGGAGGCGGAAGCCGAACCACGGGAAGCGTCCGAGCCAGCCGCATTGGCAAGCGAACCTCGGGACGAGCCACACTTCGGGGCCGAAAAGCTCCCGGCCGATACCTCCATTCTGGAAAAGCTGCCGGTGCCGGTACTCATCCATTCCGGCGATGCCCTGCATTACGCCAATGAGGAGTTTTTGACCCTCACCGGCTACGCCTCGGTTGAGCAGCTTGCCGAAGCGGGCGGGCTCGATGCTCTCTTTGCCGACAGCTATGGCGACGACACCGAAGCCCCGCATCACGATCTCAGGCTGCGCACCGGAGATGGGCTGGAGTTTCCCATACAGGCGCTGCTGCGCTCCGTGCCGTGGCAAGGAAGCAAGGCGCTGATGCTCGTGGTGCGCCGTACCGGCGACGAAGGCGAGGCGGCGGTGGAACCCGCACCCGCCATGCAGGCGCCGAGTGAGGCCGAGCTTCACGCACGCATTGCCGAGATGCGCACGATCATCGACACCGCCACCGATGGCGTCGTGCTGATCGACAAGGAAGGCGTCATCCGCTCTATCAGTAGGCCGGCCGAAGCGCTGTTCGGCTTCGACGGCGACGAGGTGACGGGCACGCCCTTCGCTTCGCTGTTTGCCATGGAAAGCCAGCGTGCGGTGCGCGACTATCTGAACGGGCTTGCCGAGCACGGGGTGGCCAGTGTGCTCAATGACGGGCGCGAAGTCATCGGCCGTGAGGCCGAGGGCCGCTTCATCCCGCTATTCATGACCATTGGCCGCCTGCCCAACGACAGCGGCTACTGCGCGGTGGTGCGCGACATTACCCAGTGGAAGCGCGCGGAAGAGGAGCTTACGCAGGCGCGCGCGTTGGCCGAGCGGTCATCCTCGCAGAAGACGGAGTTTCTCGCGCGCGTCAGCCACGAAATCCGCACGCCGCTCAATGCCATCATCGGCTTTTCCGAATTGATGATCGACGAGAAATTCGGCCCCGTCGCCAATGACCGCTATCGCGACTATCTGCGCGACATCAACCGCTCGGGCAATCATGTGCTCGATCTGGTCAACGATCTGCTCGATATTTCCAAGATCGAGGCGGGCCAGCAGGAAATGGCTTATGAAGCTGTTTCGCTCAACGATACGCTGTCTGAAACCGTGGCGATGATGCAGCCGCAGGCCAATCGTGAACGGGTCATCATCCGCTCCAGTTTCGCCTCGAAACTGCCCGATGTGGTGGCCGATCTGCGCAGCGTGCGCCAGATCGCGCTCAACATCCTGTCGAATGCCGTGCGCTACACGCAGGCCGGCGGGCAGGTCATCGTTTCCACGGCCTATGAGCCGAGCGGTGACATCGTCATGCGGGTGCGCGATACCGGCATCGGCATGACCCTGGCCGAAATCGAGCAGGCGCTGAAGCCCTTCAAGCAGATCAATTCGCTGAAACGTCCACGCGGGGACGGAACCGGCCTTGGCCTGCCGCTGACCAAGGCGATGGTAGAGGCCAACCGCGCCCGATTCACCATCACCTCGACGCCGGGCGAGGGAACGCTTGTGGAGGTTTCCTTCCCGTCAACGCGCGTTCTGGCCGATTGAACAAGAAAAAGGCGTTCCAAGGGAACGCCTGAAAAGAAAGCTGTCACAACGGGAACTTGAGCGAAAATGCATCTCGGAGAGGACGAGAGCTTTCCTCAGGTTAGCTACGACTATCGCGGCTGGATCTTAACGGAACCTTACCCGCGCCCGAAAATATTTACCGAAGTGTATCACCCGTGAAACTGGGGTAAATTTCCGGGTCATCTTTCATTAAGCATGCCGGTCGTGCTGCCCGTTCATGCGGCGAAGCCGGAAATTCAGAACAGCGAGCCTTGCGTACCGGGGTCCTTCGGCTTTGCTCCCGGTTTTGGCTGCGGTTTCGGCCGTGGAGTACCGTCCGTCGCGATGGCGCCGACCGCGCCATCGGCGAAGCGCAGCGAAAGGGCGGCGTGTGGCGTCACCTCTGCCGCGCGCTTGAGCAGATCCCCCTGAGCATCCGTCACCAGCACGAAGCCGCGCTCGAGGATCGACTGATGGGAGAGCGTGGAAAGCAACCGCTCGGCCTGCGTGACCCGCCCGCGCAGCCGCTCCAGCCTCATGATGGTGGCCTGATCGAGCCGGCGTTCCAGTGCCGCGACCTGCTCGCCTGCCTGTTTCTGCCGCCGCAACAGCGGCTGAGGGCTGAGACGCGGAAGCGTGCGGTCGAACCGTCCGCGCCGCTCGCGCAGCACGGCGCGCAAGGCGGCGTAGGCGCGCGCCATGTCGCGGTCGATGATGCGCCGGGTCTCGGTCATCTTCCGATCCAGCGTGGCGGGCGACAGGCGCATCGCCTCAAGCCGCGCCCGCTTGCGCTCGGTGTTGACGATGAGCGCGCGCGAAAGCCTGCTCGTCACCTCATCGAAATGTCGGCGCGGCAGGGCAAGCAACTGATCGGGCGAGGGGAGTGCGCGGGCGGCGGCACGCAATTCCTGCCGCTTGCGGTCGGTATGGCGCGACATGCAGCCGCGCAGCCGCGCTGCCAGATTGGCAAGTGTGGCTTCCAGTTCAGCCTTCACCGGCACGGCGAATTCGGCGGCACCCGTGGGGGTGGGCGCGCGCAGGTCGGCGGCATAGTCCACCAGCGTCCAGTCCGTCTCGTGGCCCACGGCCGAGATGACCGGAATGTCCGACGCCGCCACGGCGCGCGCCAGCGCCTCGTCGTTGAAGCCCCACAAATCTTCCAGGCTGCCACCGCCGCGCGCAACGATCAGCAGATGCGGACGCCTGATCGGCCCGTCATCCGTCAGCGCGTTGAAGCCCTGCACGGCAGTCGTCACCCCTGCGCCGGAGGTTTCGCCCTGCACCCGCACGGGCCAGACGACCACATGCAGCGGAAAGCGATCCTTGATGCGATGGAGGATGTCGCGGATGACCGCGCCTGTCGGAGAGGTGATCACGCCCAGCACCAGGGGCATGAAGGGCAGGGCACGCTTGCGCTCCCGGTCGAACAGGCCTTCGGCGGCCAGCTTGCGCTTGCGCTCCTCCAGCAGCGCCATCAGCGCGCCGGCACCGGCCGGTTCCAGGCTGTCGATGACGATCTGGTATTTCGACGAACCCGGATAGGTGGTCAGCTTGCCGGTGGCGATCACCTCCATGCCTTCCTCGGGGCGGAATTTCAGCCGGCTCATCGTGCCTTTCCACACCACGGCTTCCAGCCGGGCGCGGTCGTCTTTCAGGCTGAAATAGGCATGGCCGGAAGAATGCGGACCGCGATAGCCGGAAATCTCACCACGCACCCGCACATGGCCGAACTGGTCCTCCACCGCGCGCTTCAGCGCGCCGGAAATCTCGCTCACGGTATATTCGGCGACATTGCCTTTCGGCTGGGAACCGGTCGATTCGGGGAAGAACTCACTCATGGCGCGATTGGGCCGCTTGCCGGGCTCGAGGTCAACCCTCTCGGTCCCGATCATCAGAAACCCTCATGACTGGATCACAAGAATTGGATGGACGCGCGACGGCCGCAAGCGTACCGCATTGCGCATGACCGCACAGACCGCCCCCGCCGCATCCCCCTCCCGGCCCGTCACGGCGGACCGGCCGTTTGCGCCGCTCGATTACGGGCTCTATGCACTGACGGTGTTGTCCTGGAGCTTTTCCTGGTTCGCCATTCTGCTTCAGGTGGGCACGCATGTATCGCCGGAAGTGAATCTGGTCTGGCGCTTTGGCATCGCCACGGTGCTCATGTTCGGCTGGGTCGTTCTCAGCAGGCGGCAACTGCGCTTTCCACTGGCGGATCATTTGCGGTTTGTAGGGCTGGGCGTGCTGATGTTCTCGTCCAACTTCCTGCTTTTCTATTATGGCGCGCATTATCTGGTCAGTGGCCTTTTGTCGGTGGTGTTCTCGCTGGCTTCGGTTGTGAACATGTTTCTGGCCGCTGTCATCATGCGCGAGCGCCCGGCGCCCAAGATCATGCTCGGCGGGCTTCTCGGCTTCGGTGGCATCGCGCTGATGTTCTTTCCCGAGATTGCGGCGCACGGCCTTTCCGGCGGCACGCTGACCGGGCTCTTGCTGTGCCTCTGTGGCACTTTCAGCTTCTGCCTGGGCAACCTGCTGTCGGCCTCCACCCAGCGGCGCGGCTTGCCGCTGATTTCAACCAGCGCCTGGAGCATGCTTTATGGCACGCTGTGGGCGGCGTTCCTGGCGGTGCTGGTGGGACGCCCCTTCGTCATTGCCACCACTGTTCCCTATCTCGGCTCTCTGCTTTTCCTGGCAGTGATCTCGACCGTGATGGCCTTCGCGGCCTATCTGACCCTGCTCGGCCGCATCGGCCCGGCGCGGGCGGGCTATGCCACGGTGATGTTCCCGATCATAGCCTTGCTCATCTCGACCGTTCTGGAAGGGTATGTCTGGACGGCATATGCCGTGGTCGGGCTGCTGCTGGTGGGCGCCGGCAATGTGCTGGTCATTCGCGGCGGCCGTCGATAGCGGGACGGCCTTACCAGCCCGGCATGACGTGGCCGGGCTTCAGGCGTTTGCCGCGAACGGCCGCAAGCGTTGCGAAATCGAAGGTCCCCGCTTCTTCCACCGGCGGGCGCGAGATGTTGTCGAGGCTCTCGGCGATATGACGCGCGAGAGCTTCCACGATATGGGCGCTTGCCGTGTGACCGCGCATGATGCCGATCCGGCAATCGGGCAGCGCACCAAAACCGTCGGCCTCGCCCAGCACGCGCATGCCCGGCCGGAGCGCACATTCCGGCAGCACCGAGATGGCAAGGCCCGACAGCACCGCCGCGGTGATGACGGTGGCCGACCAGCTCGAAAACAGCACGCGATAATCGCGATGCATCCGGTCCAGCACGTCGGTGGCCGCGCGCCGCCAGATGCAGTTGGGGCGGCCGAAGGCCATGGGCAGGATCTCCTGCTCATGCGTGGCGTGGTTGGCGGAACTGACCCAGAGCAGCGGCTCGCGCCGCACCACTTCCGACTGGCCTTTCAGGTCGTCATGCGTGACCAGCGCGAGGTCGAGTTGCCCGCGCTTGATGTGCTCGACCAGATTGGAGGTCGGCTCGCAGATCACGGTAAGCTCGACGCGCGGATTGGAGCGCGCGAAGCGAGCCATGATCTCGGGCAGGAAGCGGTCGGCATAGTCGTCGGGCGTGCCGATGCGGATCGTGCCTTCAAGCCGCCTGTCGTCGAAAGCGGCCAGCGTCTCTCGGTTCAGGTGGATCAGCCGGCGCGCATAGGAAAGCAGACGCTCGCCTTCTTCGGTCAGCCTGTTGGAGCGTCCGTCCTTTTCGAACAGCGGCTTGCCGATACGCTCCTCCAGCCGCCGCATCTGCATGGAGACAGCCGACTGCGTGCGGTGAACTTCCTCTGCGGCGCGCGTGAAGCTGCCGGTATCCGAAATCATGATGAAAGTCTGCAATTGGTCGAGATCGAGCGGCGCTGACATTTCGGTCCCATCCATCACCGATGCTGATGCAAAAGATTTAAAACATTCGTTGGATTAATCAATACGTCAATGGCAGGATCGTAAGCGTCCACACGAAGCACTGAAAACGCCGGCAAGACGCGACGGCGACGCGCGCAATGCGCCGTCGCGTCAGGTGTTTTCGCGCGCCGTGTTCAATCACGGAGATGATGCCATGAAGACGTTCGAACACGCTTCCCAGACGATGCAGCTTGCCGTGCGGCCTGCCTTCGCCGCGCGTGCCATGAACACCCTCTCGCGCATGTTTCGTGTGTGGCAAAATCGACGCGATTTCTCCCGCCTGCACGAGATGACCGATTGGGAACTGAAGGATATCGGGCTGGTGCGCTCGGATTTGCGTTGCGCATCCGACATCGCCTTCGGCGCCGATCCGACTATCCAGCTCAGCTCGATGGTGCGTGATCGCGTGGAAACCGTCCAGCATATCGCTCGTCGGGGCAGCTGAGTTCTGCAGGCTCTCCCACTCCGCCGGTCATCCTCCCGGCGTGCCTGCACATTGCCCGGTCCCTGCGGACCGGGCTTTTTCTTAGCGATGCCTGTCCATACCCTTGGTGAACTGCTCGAAAATCGACTCGACGCCCTTCTGGTAGTCGTCTCGCTGCCTGGCGCCGGTTTCGAACATCTTGCCGAACAGGTCGTCATAGGGATTGCGCGGCCGTCCGCTCGGGTTGGCCTGTGGCGCGGGCGCTTCCTGCTGCGCGGACTGGCCGCCTCCGAACATCTGTTCGAGGATTTGGCCAAGCGGATTGTTGCCGGGCGCGCCCGACTGGCCGGGTTGCCGCGCATTGCCACCGAACATGCCTTCCAGGATCTGCCCCAGCGGGTTGTTGGCTGCAGTTCCTCCGGCCTGTCCGGCTCCACCACCGAACATGCCTTCCAGAATCTGACCGAGCGGGTTGTCGGAAGCGCTGCCGCTTTGCCGGCCGCCGCCGCCGGACGCCGTTCCGCCCTGCCGCATCATCTGCTCGAGGATTTGCCCGAACGGATTGTCGCTGCCCGCCGAGGCTTGCGTGGCCCCGGCGGACTGCTTGAACAGCCCGCCCATGATCATGGATGCAAGCGCCGGAAGCATCTGCTTGAGGATGTCCTGGCTGACGCCGCTGGCCGCGGCGGCGTTGGCGGCCACTGCCCGGGAGAGATCCTTGGAGCCGAACAGATGGCCCAATATGCCATTGCCCTCGGCCATTCCAGCTTGTGAGAAGGCATTGGCCGGATCGTCGAAATATTTCGCGTGCTGGCCGCTCGACAGGGCCTGAAGGAACGCGCCCACCCCATAGGGATCGGCCGTATTCTGTTTCAACCCCTGCGAGAAGGCGGGCAGCAGCGCCTCCACCGCGGCCTGCGTTTGCTGCTGCGACAGGTTGAACTGCCGCGCCAACGCCTCCATGCCGTTGCCGTTCTGGGCATTGGCCAGCATGTCGAACAATGAAGCCATGATCTGTCCTCCTCGAAATCCGCTGTCGGGAAGAAGCCTAGCTCAAACCGGAAGCTGCGCCTACGGGATTGTTCCTGCCGAGAAGCGGGTGAGACCGCTTCGGGTCTCAGTAGGCATATTCGAGGAAGACAGGCTCGATCGAATCGCCCCATCGGGTGTGATAGGCATTGACCATTTCCTGAGCACTGGTCGTGCCGCGCGCCACCACCTCGTCGAGCGTGGACAGGAAATTGGTTTCGTCAAACCCGTCGCGGTTCAGGCGATTGCGGTTCTTCAGGCCCTTGCGCGAAATGGCGAGCACGTCGCGCCCCACGTCGCGCAGTGTCGTATTGCGGAAAGCTGTTGCGATGCCTTCGGCAGGCACCGCGTTGCGCATCGCCACTACTTCTTCGTAGGTCCAGTCGGCAGTCAGCGCCTCGGCGTCGTTGAGCGCTTCCTCGTCATAGAGCAAGCCCACCCAGAAGGCCGGCAGCGCGCAGATGCGGCGCCACGGCCCGCCATCGGCGCCGCGCATCTCCAGGAAGTGCTTCAGCCGTACGTCGGGGAAAAGGGTGGAGAGGTGGTTGGCCCAATCGCCGATCGTCGGCATGCCGTCCGTCACCTCGTTGCGCGCCGCGCCGTTCATGAACTGGCGGAAGGTCATATGCGTCATGTCGTGGTAGCGGCCGTCGCGAATGACGAAATACATCGGCACGTCGAGCGCCCATTCGACATAGTCGGCAAAGCCGAATTCCGGAGAAAAGCAGAAGGGCAGCACGCCCGAGCGCTGGTTGTCCGTGTCGGTCCAGATCTCGCCGCGCCAGCTCTGCAGGCCGTTTGGCTTGCCGTCGGTGAAGGGCGAGTTGGCGAACAGCGCGGTGGCCAGCGGCTGCAGCTTCAGCGAGACCTGCATCTTGCGGCGCATGTCTGTCTCGGACGAGAAATCGAGATTAACCTGGATGGTGCAGGTGCGATACATCATGTCCAGGCCCATCGTTCCGACCTTGGGCATATAGGCGGTCATGATCTCGTAGCGCGACTTGGGCATGCGCGGCGTTTCGGACAGGCGCCATTTCGGGCTGCCGCCGAGGCCGAGGAAGCGGATGCCGAGCGGCTCGGCGATCTCGCGCAACTGCGCCAGATGCGCATTACCCTCGCGGCAGGTCTGATGGATGGTTTCCAGCGGGGCGCCGGAAAGTTCGAACTGCCCGCCCGGCTCCAGCGAAATCGCACCCTGTCCGGTCGGTTCGACCAGGCCGATGATGCGGTTTTCATCGAGAATAGGTTCCCATCCCAGCGTGCGCTGCATGCCTTCCAGGATCGCGCGGATGCCGCGCTCGCCGCCATAAGGCACCGGAGCGTTGCCGTCGATGTAGAAGGGGAATTTCTCGTGCTCGGTGCCGATGCGCCATTTCTCACGCGGCTTGTTGCCCTGGGCGAGGTAGGCAACAAGCTCGTCCCTGCCTTCGATGGGCCGGAAATCGGTGGTGTCGCGCGCCATACTTATCCTCTCGCCGAAAATGTCGGCGCTTGATGGACGCAATTGCGGTACCCGATCAAGCGAAAAATCCTGACACCATGTTCAATACAATTGGCGCTTACCAGTCTCCGATGGTGGCCTGCAAGACGGCAAGCGCAGCTACCGCCGCAGTGTCTGCGCGCAGGATGCGTGGCCCCAGCGGAATGGAGGTGACGAAAGGCAGCGCGTAGAGCTGCGTGCGCTCGTCCTCCGAGAAGCCGCCCTCCGGCCCGATCAGCAGGCCCAGCTTGCGCTCCGGGATCGCCTGCAAGACGGCAAGCGGGTTGTTTGTCTCCGCGCTTTCGTCGCAGAAAACCAACCGTCGCTCCTTGTCCCATCCGGCAAGCAGAGCGGAGAATTTCTGTGCCTCGCGCACTTCCGGCAGGGCGAGAATACCGCATTGCTCGGCCGCCTCCACCACATTGGCGCGCAGGCGCTCGATGCCGGGTTTGGCGATCTGCGTGTGTTGGGTGATCACCGGCTGCAGCACGCCGGCTCCCATTTCCACCGCCTTCTGCACGAGATAGTCGAGACGACCCTGCTTCAGCGGGGCAAAACAATAGATCAGGTCGGGGTGCGCTGGTTGCGGCCGGGTTTCCTCGACGGCGCGCAGGCGCACCGATTTCCTGGCCTTTGCCTCGACGCGCGCCAGCCATTCACCTTCGCGTCCGTTGAAGATCAGAATTTCCGCGCCTTCGGTCAGGCGCAGCACGTTGGACAGGTAATGACTCTGCTCCGGGCTCGCCTCGATCGAGGCGTTTTCGGAAAGGTCCTGCGGCACGAACAGCCGCTGCATTTTATAGTTGGCGCGCATGGAAGGATGAATGCGGGAGAGGCGGCTTCCGGTCAAGCCTCGATGCTTGGGTGCCAGACGGGCCGGTAGCCCGTGCGCAACACGGCAAGCGTGGAAGGTGGTGTCAGCAGGACAAATCCGCCGACCTCGCCGCCGGATGTCGTCGGCGGGCTATAGCCTTGAAAAGACCACGGATGCGCCACGCCCTTCCTGATTGCAAAGGCTTTGGCGCCTCGTGCCACCATGGCTCCGTCGGGCAGGTCGGCCAGCGCGTCGCATGTAAGCTCGGTGGGTTTGCCGCCGGATGCGCGCCTTTCGATGTGCAGCCGGGTGTCGATTTGAGGTGCCTTCGGTTCGTCGATGTCAAACGCTTCGCCGAAGCGCCTAGCGAAATCGCGCGTCCGTTCGCGCCGGCAGTAGAAGCAGGGGCGATGACCTGCTGCAAGTGCGGTCACTTCATCAAGGAAGAACAGTTCGGTCCAGCCGGCGCCGCCGTTCGGCCCGTTGCGGCCCATAACGTCGCGCTTGCGACCGCGGAATTCGCATTCGCAGATCAGCCACGCCCTGGTTGTCCAGCGGCGTTTCAGCAATGTACGGGTCGCCGGATCGTGGATGACGCCGCGATTCCCTGCGAACAGGCCGCGTGCGGCGGTCGCATGGATGATACCGAACGGATCGACCCGATTTTGCAGCGGCATATGCCTTCCTGTCTTCGTCATGATCGTGCCGCATGATACATCCCGGCGCGGCGCTGTCATGCTTCGCATCGCCAGGCGTGATTTTTCGGCCGTTCGAGTGGAACTTTTCAGCAGGTTTCCTGTTTCCGATCAGTAAGTTGTGAAAGAATGTCCGTCGACGTTCCGCAGCGCTTCGTTGCGACCGCAGTGGCATAAATGGCACGCTGCGAAACTTCCCGGTGGATCGGCGCTAATGGCGCTGGCAAGCCGGAAGGCGTGCGATTAGAAGGCGTCGACCTCAACCAACGCGGTGCGATTGACCGGCAGGCTTGCCCTGCGCGGCGCAACGCATTCGTAACAAATTTTATGCAGAATTGCTGAAAGCAGTAACCGAGATGACCGCCTTGAAAGCCGCGCTTCTGTCTTTCACCATGTTCTCCGCAATCGTGCTCTGCGGCGTCGGCATCTATGCGGCCGATGCTGCCAACGACCATGCAGTGTTCGACGGCTACGGCGTCGGCGCGAACGTCACCCGCTGATTTCAGGCACTTATCCGTAAAATCCGCTTTCCCAGAGCATTTGCAGCGAGACGAAATCGTCTGGCGTCGTACAAATGCGGCTAAGAAAACCAAGCTAGCGCAGCGGAATCGCGTTCGTCAGAACGCCCACTGCTCCAGCGCCGTCCATGACCGATGTGCGCCGGGTGCTTCCGCGCCCATTTGCCCGGCTTCGCGGGATCACGGTTGAAGAACTGGAACGAGACGGCAATTCAGGAAAGCCATCCCGTTCCGGCGTCGCATTCCATTCAGGACGGTCGATAGAGCATGTCCGGGCCGGCATCGGCGATATTGCGTTTGCCGCACAGCGCCAGCGTGACGTCCAGTTCCTTGCGGATGATCTCCAGTGCCTTGGTCACGCCGGGCTTGCCCATTGCGCCGAGGCCATAAAGGAACGGCCGGCCAATATAGGTGCCCTTGGCGCCAAGGCACAGCGCCTTCAGCACGTCCTGCCCCGAGCGTATGCCGCCATCCATATGCACCTCGATCCTGTCGCCCACCGCCTCGACGATTTCGGGCAGGACGGAGATGGAGGAAGGCGCGCCGTCGAGCTGGCGCCCGCCATGATTGGAGACGATGATGGCGTCGGCCCCCGTCCTGGCCGCCATGACGGCGTCTTCCTTGTCGAGAATGCCCTTGAGGATCAGCTTGCCGCCCCATTGCTTCCTGATCCACTCCACGTCGCTCCAGGACAGGCGCGGATCGAACTGTTCGTTCGTCCATGAGGCAAGCGATGAGAGATCGCCCACACCCTTGGCGTGTCCCACGATGTTGCGGAAGGTGCGGCGCTGCGTGCCAAGCATGCCGAGACACCAGCGCGGACGGATCGCCATGTCGATGATGTTCCTCGGCGTCATCTTGGGCGGGGCCGACAGGCCGTTGCGGATGTCCTTGTGGCGTTGGGCGAGGATCTGCAGATCTAGCGTCAGCACCAGTGCCGAGCATTTCGCCGCCTTGGCGCGGTTGATGAGGTTGAGCACGAAATCCTTGTCGCGCATGACATAAAGCTGGAACCAGAAGGGCTTCTTCGTGACCGACGCCACGTCCTCGATGGAGCAGATGCTCATGGTCGACAGCGTGAAGGGCACGCCGAACTCCTCGGCCGCCTGTGCCGCCAGCATCTCGCCGTCGGCATGTTGCATGCCGGTGCTGCCGGTCGGAGCCAGCGCGACCGGCATGGAAACCTTCTCGCCGATCATGGTCGATTCCAGCGAGCGGTTGGTCATGTCCACCAGCACCCGCTGCCGGAATTTGATCTTCGAAAAGTCCGCCTCGTTGGCGCGATAGGTGCTTTCCGTCCAGGCGCCGGAATCGGCATAGTCGAAGAACATTGTCGGCACTCGCCGCCGGGCAAGGTTCTTGAGGTCGTTGATCTCGAGGATTTCGCTCATAATTCCATTCTTCCGATAGACTATTTTTCCTGGCCGCTGCGCCGTGCGCCGTCTTCCGTGCGCTGGCGCAGCCTTAACCTCGAAACGCGCTGCCAGTCACCTGTTCGTTCGGCCTCAGCCATGGAGTGCTCGACATAGGTGATGTGATCCATGGCCGCCTTGCGCGCTACCGCCGGCCTTCCGCCGACGACAGCCGCATGGATGGCCTTGTGCTGCGCCAGCAGTTCCTCGCGCGCGCCGGGCAGGCTGAACACGAGAAGGCGATTCTGGAACACACCGTCCGACAGCAGCCTGTAGAGCGAGCGCAGCGTGTGGAGCAAGATGATGTTGTGCGCGCATTCGCCGATGGCGTGATGGAACTCCACATCGATCTCGGCTTCCTCCTCGAAGTCGCCCCGCTCATGCGCGGCTTGCATGCGCGCCATGATCTGCGCCAGCAGCGCCCGGTCGTCCTCGGTTGCCCGTCGCGCGGCATATTCGGCGGCGATGCCCTCGATCTCGCGGCGATATTCCAGATAGTCGGCGCCTGCCTCGCGGTGCGAGCCGATCAACTCCAGCATCGGCTGGGTGAAAACCTGACCGATGACGTCGGCCACATAGGTGCCGCCGCCGTGGCGCGTCACGATCAGGCCCCGTGCTTCCAGCGTCTTCAGCGCCTCGCGCAGGATGGGCCGCGACACGTCGAACTGACGCGCCAGTTCGCGTTCGGCCGGCAGTCGGTCGGCCACGCGCAGCACCCCCTCGAGAACGAGGCTCTCGATCTGTTGCACAACCTCGTCTGCCGTGCGTGAATGCGCGATCCTGGAAAAAATATCGGTCACTCTTTGGCGCTCGCCAGTGCTTTTCCATAGCGAGAATTACGGCTTTTGCCCAGAGTGGTCAAATAATTTATCCAGTTACCCAAGAGATGGATTTTCCGAAAAAATCCTGCTGCATGCAGGCAATCCATTTGCGATTTACAGCGATCCCGATAAACTGGTAAAGCCTTTTTACCAGTGGTTTCGCAAAGGGGAGCGACCATGTCCGGGCCGGCCATGCCGCAGCCAGATGCCGAAACGATGCGCCGGCGCGCCGAGATCGTCGCCGATATGCGCATCATCGTGCCAGGCGAGGGCGTGGTGGACGCTGTCAACGAGATGCGCGCCTTCGAGAGCGACGGGCTGACCGCTTACCGGCAATTGCCGCTGGTCGTGGTGCTGCCCGAGACGGTCGCGCAGGTTTCGCGCATTCTCAAATATTGCAACGAGCGCAACATCCGCGTCGTGCCGCGCGGTTCGGGCACCTCGCTGTCAGGCGGTGCGCTGCCGCTGGAGGATGCGGTGCTGCTCGTCCTGAGCCGGTTCAACCGCATTCTGGAAATCGACTATCCCAACCGCTGCGTGGTCGCGCAGCCCGGCGTCACCAATCTCGGCATCACCAATGCCGTGGAGGAAGAGGGCTTCTACTACGCACCCGACCCGTCCTCGCAGATCGCCTGCTCCATCGGCGGCAATGTCGCGGAGAATTCCGGCGGCGTGCACTGCCTGAAATACGGCCTCACCGCCAACAATGTGCTGGGCATCGAAATGGTGCTGATGGATGGCGAGGCCGTGCGCCTTGGCGGCAGGCACCTCGACGCGGAAGGCTATGACCTGCTTGGGCTGATGACCGGCTCGGAAGGCCTGCTCGGCGTGGTGACCGAGGTCACGGTGCGCATCCTCAGGAAACCGGAGACGGCGCGCGCGCTGCTCATCGGCTTTCCTTCCAGCGAGCAGGCCGGGCAATGCGTGGCCGACATCATCGGCGCGGGCATCATCCCCGGCGGCATGGAGATGATGGACGGTCCCGCCATCCGCGCCGCCGAGGACTTCGTCCATGCCGGCTATCCGCTCGAATGCGAGGCACTGCTGATCGTCGAGCTCGACGGTCCGGGCGTGGAGGTCGATCACCTGATCGGTCGCGTGGAGGCCATTGCCGGGCAAAACAACGCCACCACCTGCCGCATTTCGCAATCGGAAGAGGAGCGGCTGACCTTCTGGGCAGGCCGCAAGGCGGCTTTTCCGGCGGTGGGGCGCATTTCGCCGGACTACTACTGCATGGACGGCACCATTCCTCGGAAAGAACTGCCCAAGGTGCTGCACGGCATGCGCGAGCTTTCGGAAAAATATGGGCTGGGCGTAGCCAACGTTTTCCATGCCGGCGATGGCAATCTGCATCCGCTCATCCTTTACGATGCCAATAATCCGGGCGAACTGGACAAGGCCGAGCAGTTCGGCGCCGATATTCTGCGCCTGTGCGTTCGTGTCGGCGGCGTGCTGACGGGCGAGCATGGCGTGGGCGTTGAAAAGCGCGACCTGATGCCGGAGATGTTCAACCAGATCGACCTCGACCAGCAGATGCGGGTCAAATGCGCTTTCGATCCGAACCACCTGCTCAACCCTGGAAAGATGTTTCCCCAGCTTCGCCGCTGCGCCGAGCTTGGCCGTATGCACATCCATGGCGGCAAGCTGCCGTTTCCGGACATTCCGAGGTTTTGAGGGGGATGCGGCTCCGTTTCCCTTGCGTCGCGACATCATGACCATCTTCACCCCCACCACTGCCGCCGAAGTCCAGTCCGCCGTCGAATGGGCGCTTTCTCACGAGACTCCGCTGGAAATCGTCGGCCATGGCTCCAAGCAGACGATCGGCCATCCGGTGCAGGCGGCGCATACGCTCGACCTCTCGGCCCTCATCGGCGTGACGCTCTACGAGCCGGAGGAACTGGTGCTTTCGGCCAAGGCCGGCACGCCGCTTGCCGAAATCGAAGCCATGCTCTCCGAACGTGGCCAGCAACTGGCGTTCGAGCCGATGGATTACGGCCCGCTGCTGGGCGGCCCTGTCGGGCGCGGCACGATCGGCGGTGTGCTGGCCGCCAACCTGTCGGGTCCGCGCCGACTGAAGGCGGGTGCGGCGCGCGACCACATTCTCGGCATCAACGCCGTTTCCGGACGCGGCGAGACATTCAAATCGGGCGGTCGGGTGGTCAAGAACGTCACCGGCTACGATCTGTCGAAGGGGATGGCGGGTTCCTGGGGCACGCTTTCCGTGCTGACCGACGTAACCTTCAAGGTGCTGCCCGCCGCCGAAACCGAAACCACGCTCGCCATTCGTGGCCTGTTCGATGAGGGCGCGGCCGCCGCCATGTCGATTGCGCTCGGCTGCAGCGCGGAAGTGTCGAGTGCGGCACATCTGCCGATGATGCTGGCCCAGACGGTGGCAGACGGCGCACTGTCGAGCGAATCCGCCACGCTGCTGCGCGTCGAGGGTTTCGCGCCGTCCGTGGCCTACCGGATCGGCCATCTCAGGCAGCTTCTGGGCAAGGCAGGCCCTATGGAAGAGATCGAAGGCGATGCCTCTCGCCGGCTTTGGCGCGACATTCGCGACTGTGTGCCTTTCGCGGACGGAACCGAGCAGCCGGTGTGGCGCATTTCCATGCCGCCGTCGCAGGCGCACCACATGGTCATGGCGCTGCGCATGGAAACGGCAGCCGATGCCTTCTACGATTGGCAGGGTGGGCTTGTCTGGCTGCGGCTCCATGACGACCCCGAGGCCGCGCTGGTCAGGCATCTGGTGCGCAAGCTCGGCGGCGGTCATGCCACGCTGGTGCGCGCTGGCCCGGCCTGGCGGGCGGCGCTGCCGGTGTTCGAACCGCAGCCGCCGGCACTTGCAGCCCTGTCGGCGCGGCTGAAGCAGGAATTCGATCCGAAGGGCATCCTCAATCCCGGCCGCATGGTCGGCCACTTTGCCGATACCGGCGCAACCGCCTGAAACCCGAAACCAACGGAGAACATTGCATGAGCGACTTCAACGGCGGACCCGCCGCACCGCGCCAGACCGACCGCTGGCTGGAGCCGGGCGCGACCAATGTGCAGGTGGTCTATATACTCTATCTTGCCGGCCTCGTCGTAGGTCTTACCGGGCTGATCGGGTTGGTGATGGCTTATATCAATCGCGGCAAGGGCGAAGCCTGGGTGGATACGCACTACACCTGGGCGATACGCACTTTCTGGATCGGCCTGCTTTATGCCCTCATTTCGCTGGTCCTGATGTTCGTTGCCATCGGCTTCCTGCTGATGTTCGCGGTCGCTGTCTGGTTCATCGCGCGCTGCATCATCGGCCTGCAGGCGGCGGGGCGTCGGGAGCCGATCAAGAACCCTGGCGGCTGGCTCATCTGACCGCTCAAATCCGGGAGCCGCGCAACCATGCAGACCAGCTTCACGCCCGCCCAGCTTGCCGATCCGCAGGTCGCGGAATCGGAGAAGATCCTGCGCAAATGCGTGCATTGCGGCTTCTGCACGGCGACCTGCCCGACCTATGTGACGCTCGGCAACGAACTCGACGGCCCGCGCGGGCGCATCTACCTCATCAAGGACATGCTGGAGAACGGCCGCGCGGCCGACAAGGAAACGGTGCTGCATATCGACCGTTGCCTGTCCTGCCTTGCCTGCATGACGACCTGCCCGTCCGGCGTGAACTACATGCATCTGGTCGATCATGCCCGTGCGCATATCGAGGAAACCTACAAGCGGCCGCTGGCGGACCGCTTCATCCGCGCGGTGCTGGCATTCGTGCTGCCTTATCCATCGCGGTTTCGCGCGGCGTTGAAGCTGGCGCGCTTCGGCAGGCCGCTTTCCGGCCTGTTCGGGAAGGTGCCGGGGCTGCGGCCGTTGTCTTCCATGCTGAGGCTTGCGCCGTCTGCCGTGCCACCCGAGTCGAAGGCAGCACTTCCGGGTCGCCATGTGCCGGCTGGCGGAAGGCGCGGCCGCGTCGCCATCCTTACGGGCTGCGCCCAGCCGGTGCTCGACCCCGGCATCAACGAGGCGACGATCTCGCTGCTCAACAGGCTTGGGGTCGAAGTGGTCGTACCGGAAGGCGAGGGCTGCTGCGGTGCGCTGGTGCATCACATGGGGCGGGAAGAGCAGGCACTGATCTCCGCGCGCAACAATGTCGATGCCTGGACACGGCAGATCGAACAGGGTGGGCTGGACGCCATTATCATCACCGCCTCGGGCTGCGGCACGACGATCAAGGATTACGGCTTCATGCTGCGGCTCGATCCGGCCTATGCGCAGAAGGCCGCACTCGTTTCGGCGCTGGCCAGGGACATCACCGAATATCTCGCCACGCTGGACCTGCCGCAGCCGGTCATCGCGCCGGGGTTGACGGTGGCCTATCATTCGGCCTGCTCCATGCAGCATGGCCAGAAGATCACCCGCCAACCGAAAGAGCTTTTGACACGCGCTGGTTTCGTGGTGCGGGAGCCGCGGGAAGGGCATCTGTGCTGCGGTTCTGCCGGCACCTACAACATTCTGCAGCCGAAGATTTCGGCGCGCCTCAGAGATCGCAAGGTGAAGAACATCGAGGCGACCGGCGCGGAGGTGATCGCCACGGGCAATATCGGCTGCATCACGCAGATCGCCACCGTCGCGAAGATGCCGATCGTGCACACTGTGGAACTGCTCGACTGGGCCTACGGCGGCAGGAAGCCCGCCGGCGTGCCGGAAGCGAAAGAAGCTGCGCGCGTCTGATCCGCTGCGTTCGGGCTATTCCGCTGCCAGCCGCACCGTGCTCGTGGCGTAGGTTGCCTCGTAAAGCGCACGCTGGCGGTTGAGCGCCACCATCGTGTTGCGCAGCAGGATCGACACCGTGACCGGGCCGACGCCGCCCGGAACCGGCGTGATCCAGGAGGCGACCTCCTTCACGCTGTCGGTATCCACGTCGCCCACGATGTGGGTCGAGCCATCCGGCAAGGTCTCGGAATTAATGCCGATGTCGATCACGGCCGCACCGGGCTTGACCATGTCTGCCTTGATGAGGCGGGCCTTGCCCACCGCCACGAACAGCGCATCGGCCCGGCGGGCATGTGCGGCCACGGAGCGGGTCATGTGGTGGCAGACAGTGACCGTTGCCCCTTCGCTCATCAGCAGGAAGGCGATAGGCTTGCCGACGATCTCCGAGTGGCCGACCACGACGACCTCGAGCCCCTTCAGGTCGAGCCCGGTTTCCTTGAGCAGTTCGACGGAGGCCGCGGCCGTGCAAGGAGCGAGGTCGAGCTGGTTGTAGACGATGTTGCCGATGGAGGCCGGGTGCATGCCTTCCACGTCCTTCAGCGGATGCACGGCGCCCTGGATCGCCTTGATCGGGATATGCGCGGGCACTGGACGCTGGATGATGATGCCCGTGACGCGCGGGTCGGCGTTCATGCCATGGATCGCGGCTTCAAGCTCGCCGGCGGTCGTTTCGGCGGGCAGGCGCCGCTCCTCGAAATCGATGCCGGCCTGCTGCGCCTTGGCGCGCTGGTTGCGGACATAAACGTCGACGGCATCCACGTCGCCGACCGTGATCGACACGAGCTTGGGCGGAAAACCCTCTTCCCTGGCCTTTTCGGCGGCCACGCGCACCTCAGCCATGATGCGTGCCGCAACCGGCGCGCCCTTCAGGTAGCGGGTGTCGTCGAGAGGCATGGTATGGTCTCCTTCACCGAAGATGGGCGGCTTTCTTACCATGGATTTTCCTGTCGTCGTTGTCTTTGCGACCAAAGGACATGGGGAAAAGCGACGCGGTGAAGTTTCTGCGACGCCTCGTTTCGGGTCTTTGGAAGAAGGAAGGGATGACCGGCCTTCGCCTGCCATCCCCTTTGCCTCCCTGCCTTTCCGGCCGTCCCCCGGAAACTGCTCGGGTGCCTCCGAAGTCAGCTCACCACGACCGTGGCGCCGACCTTCACCCGCTCATAAAGCTCGATCACGTCCTCGTTGCGCATGCGTATGCAGCCCGACGACACGGCTCTTCCGATGGTCCAGGGCTGGTTCGTGCCGTGGATGCGATAGAGCGTGGAGCCCAGATAGAGTGCGCGCGCACCGAGCGGATTGTTGGGACCGCCTTCCATATGCGACGGCAGCACGCGGCCGCGCGCCCGTTCGCGCGCGATCATTTCCGCCGGCGGGCGCCAGTCGGGCCATTCGCGCTTCCGGGTCACCTTGTGCGAGCCGGCCCATTCGAAGCCGGGCTTGCCGGTGCCGACGCCGTAGCGCCGCGCCTTGCCGCCGTCCTCGACCAGATAGAGGAAGTTCTGCTGCGTATCGATCACGATGGTTCCGGCCTTATGCGGGCCGTCATAGTCGACTTCCTGCGGCAGATAGGTGGGGTCGATCCGGCGCTTCGCCTGCTGCTTTGCGGGCGCGGCAGTAGTGGCCGTGCGTTCCTGCACCCTGGGTTGATTGGCCTTGCGCGTTCCCGGCTGGGTATAGCGGCGGTCGAAGCGCGGCTCCGCCGTGTAGGGCTGCACCGGCATTCCGGTGGCGATGGCCTCTCGTGCCTGGCGGCTCGGTCGCTGTTCAGGCATCTGGCCAAGCTGCATTACCCACGGCGCGGCAAGGTCCGGGCTGACCAGCACGGGCGGTCGCTGCGCATAGCGGTCGTTGGCGGAAGCCGGCACTGCAACGCCGGCGGTGAGGGCGAGAGCCCCCAGCAGGAGGAAATATTTCATCGGACGCACTCTCGAAACCGGATCGTCACGGCAAGGAAAACCTCGCTTGAGGCGCGATGCTGAAGGATTGCCGGCAACCAAATCGTGAATCGGAATGCGTAAAATGCGAATCTGCGGCTAAACCTTTCGCTGTGGTTACCGGTGGGTTCAGGAATCTGGTAAAGGCAGCGTAAAGGCAGGAAGATTGCAGATGGAAACCGAAAACACAGGCCTTATCGAAGGCGCGGATGGCGTTACGCGCTGCTTCTGGCACGGCAACCTGCCGGATTACCTGCATTATCACGATCATGAATGGGGCAGGCCGGTGGCCGACGACCGCAGGCTATTTGAGAAAATCTGTCTCGAAGGGTTCCAGTCGGGCCTCTCATGGCTGACCATCCTGCGCAAGCGGGAGGCCTTCCGCGAGGCGTTCGACGGGTTCGATTTCGAGCGCGTAGCGAAATTCACCGACGCCGATGTGGAACGCCTGCTCGGCAATGCCGGCATCGTGCGCCACCGTGGCAAGATCGTCTCCACCGTCAACAATGCCCAGCGCGCGCGCGAAATGGTGGCCGAAAAGGGCTCGCTCGCCGCCTATTTCTGGTCGTTCGAGCCGGGGCAGAGCGAGCGGCCGGCGGTTGTCGATCTGGCGCATTTGCGCGCCAATCCGACAACGGCGGTCTCGACGCGGATTTCGAAGGACCTGAAGAAGCGTGGCTGGAGCTTCGTCGGTCCCACCACTGTCTATGCATTCATGCAGGCCATGGGACTGGTTAACGATCACATCGAAGGTTGCGCCTGCCGTGCCGAAGTCGAGCGCGATCGCGCGGCTTTCAAGCGCCCGGTGTGACTGCGGGTGGGCGACGCGGTTGCCGCCTTCGCCCGCGCCGAACCCTTGCCGCTCCGTTTGACATAAGTTAGGACACCGCCCGAGTCCTGAATTGCATGAGGTGCGCTGCCCTTGCCGCCGGCAGGGAAAGCGTTGCACGAACGACAAGAGCGACACGACATGGCTGAGAAATCCGGGAAAATGAAGGCGCGGCTGCCGCGCGGCTTTGTCGATCGTACGTCCGACGATATTCGCGTCGCCGAAAAGATGATGGCGACGATCCGTAGCGTCTATGAACTCTACGGCTTCGAGCCGGTCGAGCAGCCGATGATCGAATATACCGACGCGCTGGGAAAATTCCTGCCCGATCAGGACCGGCCCAACGAGGGCGTCTTTTCCTTCCAGGACGACGACGACCAGTGGCTGTCGCTGCGCTACGACCTGACGGCGCCGATGGCCCGCTACGTGGCCGAGAATTTCGAAAAGCTGCCCAAGCCCTATCGCAGCTATCGCTCGGGCTGGGTGTTCCGCAACGAAAAGCCGGGACCTGGCCGCTTCCGCCAGTTCATGCAGTTCGATGCCGACACGGTCGGCACGCCGGGCGTGGCGGCGGATGCCGAAATGACCATGATGATGGCCGACGTGATGGAAGCCCTTGGCATTCCGCGCGGTCAGTATGTGGTGCGCGTCAACAACCGGAAGGTGCTGGACGGCCTGCTCGAAGCCATCGGCCTCGGCGGCGATGAGAATGCGGGACGCCGGCTGACGGTGCTGCGTGCCGTCGACAAGCTCGACAAAGTGGGCGTTCAGGGCGTGCGCGACCTTCTCGGCAAGGGTCGGCTGGACGAAAGCGGGGATTTCACCAAGGGCGCCGGGCTTGAAGAGGTGGCGATCGGCAAGGTCGTGGCCTTCATCGAGTCGGGGGCTGCCGATGCGGCCCGGACGACCGCCAATCTGCGCGAGGTCGTCGCCGAAAGTCCGCGCGGCACCGAGGGCGTGGAAGAGCTGGCGCAGATTGCCGCGCTCGCTGCGGCGGCCGGTTATGACGATGGCCGCATCAAGATCGACCCGTCCATCGTCCGCGGCCTCGAATATTACACCGGTCCGGTCTATGAGATCGAATTGCTGGCGGAAATCCCCAACGAGGATGGCCAGATCGTGCGCTTCGGCTCGGTCGGCGGCGGTGGTCGCTATGACGGCCTCGTCTCGCGCTTCCGGGGCGAACCGGTGCCGGCCACCGGCTTTTCCATGGGCGTTTCGCGCCTGATAACGGCGCTGAAGAATCTGGGCAAGCTCGACACCTCGGATGTCGTGGCGCCGGTGGTCGTGCTGGTCATGGACAAGGACACCGAAAGCCTCGGCCGCTATCAGAAGATGGTGTCGGCGTTGCGCGAGGCCGGCATTCGCGCCGAGCTTTATCTCGGCGGCGCGGGCATGAAGGCGCAGCTCAAATATGCCGACCGGCGCGGTAGCCCGGTCGCCGTCATCCAGGGTGGCGACGAGCGCGAGAAGGGCGAGGTCCAGCTCAAGGATCTGATCGAGGGCGCACGCATGTCGGCCGAAATCGCCGACAATGCCGAATGGCGCGCCGCGCGGCCGGCGCAGGTCACAGTCGCCGAAGCCGATCTTGTGGCTGAGGTGCGCAAGATTCTGGCGGCTCAGGCTGAGGATCGCTCCCGTGCTGGTTGAGGTTTGGGCCCTTTCGCGCTCCTGGCAGACCGGCGGGGGGCAATCCAAGGCGCTATCCTTGATAGCTTGCCGCGCGATGGTGCGCCCATGAATTCCCGCTATCCCGCCATAGCCCCCGATATTCTGAAGCTCTTCGCGGCCAGGCAGGCGGATGCCGTCGAGGTGTCTGTATTGCAGCCGGCCGATCCATTCCTGGATATGGCGGGCGAAGATTTGCGTCGCCGCATCTTCCTGACAGAGAGCGAGACGGGCGAAGCGCTGTGCCTGCGCCCGGAGTTCACCATTCCGGTGTGCCGCGATCATATCCGCAGCCAGTCGGGCACGCCGCGCCGCTACTGCTATCTCGGTGAAGTGTTCCGCCAGCGCCGGGAAGGCGGCAACGAGTTCTTCCAGGCCGGCATCGAGGATCGGGCGACATGGACACCGCGCGTGCCGATGCCCGCTCCATCGCCGACGCCTACGCCATGCTCGAACTGGCGCTGCCCGGCACGGCTTTGCGGGTCGTCATGGGCGACCATTCGGTCTTCGAGGCGGTACTGGCGGCGCTTGGCCTGCCGCGCGGCTGGCGCATGCGGCTGGCGCGGGCCTTCGGCTCGTCGGAGATGCTCGCTGCCGCGCTTGCCGATCTGGCCACCCCGCCGCGCAACGGCGCACTGACCGAGCCGGTCGCTTCGCTGGTTGCGGATGACGATTTCGAGGGCCTGTCGGCCTATGTGTCGCGCGGCATGGAAGAGGCTGGCATCTCGCCTTCGGCCGGGCGCACGCCCGGCGACATCGCCCGCCGCCTGATCGAGAAGGCGGAACTGCGCAGCGTGCGCCTCTCCAACGAGGCCTTCGACGCGTTGAAGACTTTTCTGGCGATCGAGGTGTCGATCGGTGAGGCTGCCGATGCGCTGCGCGGCTTTGCCGCCGACGCGGCGCTGTCGCTGGGGGCGGCGCTGGACAAGTTCACCGCGCGCGCAACGGCGCTTGCCGAGCATGGGTTGCCTGCGGATGCGGTGCGCTACGACGCTGCCTTCGGCCGCCCGCTCGATTATTACACCGGCATGGTTTTCGAGATTTCCGGGCGCGACGATGGCTCGCCGCTGGTCGGCGGTGGTCGTTACGACCGGCTGCTGACGTTGTTGGGCGCCCGTGAAGCGATACCCGGCGTCGGGTTCTCGGTCTGGCTGGACCGCATCGAGGCTTTGAGGGAGCGCGGGCAATGACGATCACGCTTGCCATTCCTTCCAAGGGGCGCCTGAAGGAACAGGCACTCGAGGTTCTGGCCAGGTCCGGGCTTGTGGTGCAACTGCCCGAAGACGACCGCAAATATCGCGCCCGCATCGAAGGTCGCGACGACATCGAGGTGGCCTTTCTTTCGGCTTCCGAGATTGCCGGCGAAATCGGGCAAGGCGCGGTGGATCTCGGCATTACCGGCGAGGATCTGCTGCGCGAGAACCTTGCCGATTGGGAGGCCCGCGCCGAAATCGTTGCGCGGCTCGGCTTCGGCCATGCCGATGTGGTGGTGGCTGCTCCGCAGATCTGGCTCGATGTCGAGACGATGACCGATCTCGATGACGTTGCCGCCGATTTCCGCCAGCGTCACGGCCGGCGGCTGCGCATCGCCACCAAATACTGGCGGCTGACGCAGCAGTTCTTCTCGCAGAAACACGGCATACAGGTCTATCGCATCGTGGAAAGCCTTGGCGCCACCGAAGGCGCGCCGGCCGCCGGCTCCGCCGACGTGATCGTGGACATCACCACGACCGGCTCGACCTTGCGCGCCAATCACCTGAAAATCCTGAGCGACGGCGTAATCCTGCGTTCACAGGCCTGCCTGGTCGCCTCGCGCAAATCCCGCAGCGCCAACGATGAAGCCTCGCTGCGCTCCATCGCCGGGGCGGTGTCGGGCGCGGTTGGCTGATTACGCCGCGCGGGGCAGCACCACGTCGTGCAGCCCGCGCAGGACTTTCGCCAGTTCCTTGCATTCGTCGTGACGCATGCTGTTGCGCCGCCACGCCAGGCAGATCGCGCGTGCCGGCATAGGTTCGGTGAACGGCACGATCTTCAAGCCACGCGTGGGGCGGCCGGCTGTCACGGCCATTTCCGGAATCAGCGTGACGCCGAGCCCGTGCGCCACCATTTGCAAAAGCGTGGTCAGGCTGGTCGCGCCATAGCTTGCCATGGCCACGGGCTTTACCGTGTTGCACACGGCCAGCGCCTGTTCGCGCAGGCAATGGCCCTCCTCAAGCAGCATCAGCCGTTCCAGCGCGGGGCTGTCGGGTGCCACAGGTGGCGCAACGAAGGCCGGATCGCTTTCCGCCACCGCCAGGAAGAAGCGATCCTGAAATAGCTCTTCCTTGACCAGGCCCGGAAAATCGAGGGGCAGGGCAGCGATAAAGCCGTCAAGGCGGCCTGCGGTGGTTTCTTCCACCAGCGAGGCCGTCACCGCCTCCCTCAGTTCCAGCATGAGGGCGGGAAAGCGTGTCTTCAGTACGGGCAACACATGTGGCAGGAGATAGGGCGCAACGGTGGGGATGATGCCCAGCCGGAAGCGGCCCTCCATGGCGGTGCGGCCACGCCGCGCAATCGCTTCCACTTCCCGTATGTCCGCCAGTATGGATTCGACGCGCGGCAGCAGCGCCTCTGCCTCCTCGGTCAGGCGCACCGTCTTGCCGCCGCGCTCGAACAGGCGGCAGCCCAGCTTTTCTTCCATTTCCGCGATCTGCGCTGACAGTGCCGGTTGCGTCACGCCGGCCAATTCCGCCGCGCGCCCGAAATGCAGGGTCTGCGCCAGAAGCGAGAAATACTGCATCTGTCGAATTGTAAGTCGTATCATAAGATAAAGCTATCAGTCAGAGCAGAAAAGGCAATTTGTTTTTATGATTGCGAGACCCTACCTTGGAATTGTTCCAAACTGGCGTCTCGCCTACCGGGATGCCGGAGGAAAAGAATCCAAAGCAGACTAGCTCTTTTTGAAGGAGGCTGAAGCTATGACGAAGCCCACGATGACCACCTCGGCCGGGGCGCCGATACCGGACAACCAGAACTCGCTGACGGCGGGCGAGCGCGGTCCAGTTCTCCTGCAGGACTATCAGCTCATCGAAAAGCTGGCCCACCAGAACCGTGAGCGAATCCCCGAGCGCGCCGTCCATGCCAAGGGCTGGGGTGCGCATGGCACGCTGAAGATCACCGGCGACATCTCCAAATACACAAAGGCCAAGGTGCTTCAGCCTGGCGCTGAAACGCCGCTGATCCTGCGCTTCTCGACCGTTGCGGGCGAAATGGGTGCAGCCGACGCCGAGCGCGACGTGCGTGGCTTCGCCATCAAGTTCTACACCGAAGAGGGCAACTGGGACCTTGTCGGCAACAACACGCCGGTCTTCTTTGTGCGCGATCCGCTGAAGTTCCCGGACTTCATCCACACGCAGAAGCGTCACCCCAAGACCAATATGCGTTCGCCCACTGCCATGTGGGACTTCTGGTCGCTCAGCCCGGAAAGCCTGCATCAGGTCACCATCCTGATGTCGGACCGTGGCCTGCCGACCGACGTGCGCCACATCAACGGCTATGGTTCCCACACCTTCTCGCTGTGGAACGATGCCGGCGAGCGCTACTGGGTGAAGTTCCACTTCAAATCCATGCAGGGCCACAGGCACTGGACCAACGAGGAAGCCGAGAAGGTCATCGGCAAGACCCGCGAATCCACGCAGGAAGACCTGTTCAACGCGCTGGAGCGCGGTGAATTTCCGCGCTGGAAGATGCAGGTCCAGATCATGCCCGAACTGGATGCGGAAAAGACCTCGTACAACCCGTTCGACCTCACCAAGGTGTGGCCGCACGCCGACTATCCGCCCATCGACATCGGCATCCTGGAACTGAATCGCAACGCGGAGAACTATTTCGCCGAGATCGAGAACGCCGCGTTCTCGCCCTCGAACATTGTGCCGGGCATCGGCTTCTCGCCTGACAAGATGCTGCAGGCGCGTGTCTTCTCCTATGCGGACGCGCATCGCCACCGGCTGGGCACGCATTACGAGTCCATCCCCGTCAACCGGCCGCGTAACGAGGTGCATCACTACCACCGCGACGGGCAGATGAACGTCTATGGCGGCATCAAGACGGGCAATCCGGACGCCTATTACGAGCCGAACTCCTTCGGGGGGCCGGTGGAACTGCCTGCCGCCATGGAGCCGCCGATGCGCATTTCGGGTGATGCGGCTCGCTACGATCACCGCGCCGGCAATGACGACTATTCGCAGCCGCGCGCGCTGTTCAACCTTTTCGACGAAGGCCAGAAGAACCGGTTGTTCTCCAACATCGCCGCGGCGATGGGAGGCGTACCGGACTTCATCGTCGAGCGCCAGCTCGGGCATTTCGACAGGATCCATCCCGACTACGGCAATGGCGTGCGCAAGGCGCTCTCGGCGGCGGACGGCAAGGACCGGCCTGCGATCTCCGTGACCGAGAAGACACCGCAGGAAGCTGCCGAGTAAGCAGCTCATCCGGGAAAGCTGAAGGGCGCGGCAGATGCCGCGCCCTTTTTGTGTTGTTCCATAGCCTGAGCAGGTGCGGGTGCAGGCGTGTCGTCTCTAGCGGCACACGCGCACCTTGTCGTACCAGACATGCCCGTTGCGGTGATGCCTGACCACCTCGACGCGACAATGCCGCGCCCAGCCATAGGGGCGATAGTAGCGCGGAGCATAGTGGCGGGGGCCGTAGTAGCGCGGACCCCACTCGCGATACACATATTGCGCGTTGGAGAGTGTCGCTTCCCCCGCTTGAGCCGGGAGGCCGAAAGGTATTGCGGAGGTGATGGCGATGATAGAAGCAAGAACAAGGTTTTTCATTTTGAAACCTCACATAGTGCGTCCCGGCCGATAAACTTGCAGGCGCGCCTGCCGTTCCCGGATTACGAAATGTTTATCGGCACTTTCTTTGGAACATCACCGGATTTTCCGACCAAGGCTTGTGCGCATGGCTGGCGGGCGTTACTCAGGCCCTGTCACGGGTAAGCCGAAACAGGGATCACCGAATATGCGACTTGGCGGAAGGCTGGCTGCAGCCATTGAAGTGCTTGAAGACATCGAGCAGCGGCACAGGCCGGCTGCGGATGCCTTGAAGGATTGGGGCCTGTCGCACCGTTTCGCCGGTGCCGGCGACCGCGCGGCGATCGGCAACATCGTCTATGACGGCCTGCGCCGCAAGCGTTCCGCCGGCTGGCTTGTGGGGGACGAAACGCCTCGCGCCATCGGTTTCGGAGCCCTGCTTCTGGAGTGGCGCGAAACCCCGGAAACACTCAACACCACGCTGGAAGGCGATCGCTTCGCGCCGCCGCCGCTAAGTGCGGATGAGCTCGCCACGATCGCTTCGCGCGATCTGGCGCAGGCGCCCGATGTCGTGCGGGCGGACTGCCCGGACTGGTGCGCGCCCCTGCTGGAACAGGCATTCGCTGCGGATTGGGTCGCCGAGGGTGCAGCCCTTGCCTCGCGCCCACCGCTCGACCTTCGGGTCAACACGCTGAAGGCCGACCGCGAAAAGATAATCGCCGAACTTGCCGGCACCAACGCGGCCCCCGCCGCCCTCGCCACGAATGGCATCCGCATTCCGCCCATAGATGGCAGCGGCCGTCATCCCAATGTCCAGTCGGAGCCTGCCTTCCAGGATGGGTGGTTCGAGGTGCAGGACGAAGGCTCGCAGATCGCGGCCGAACTGGCGGAGGCAAAGCCCGGCATGCAGGTGCTCGATTATTGCGCCGGTGCCGGTGGCAAGACACTGGCGCTGTCGGCGACCATGGAAAACCGCGGCCAGATCTTCGCCCATGACGTCGAGAGGCAGCGCCTCAATCCGATCTTCGACCGTATCCGCCGCTCCGACAACCGAAATGTCCAGGTGCTTGCGGGGCCTGCGGACCTTGCTGATCTGGAAGGTCGGATGGACATCGTGTTGATCGATGCGCCTTGCACCGGCTCCGGCACATGGCGGCGGCGCCCCGACGCCAAATGGCGGCTCAACCGGCACCAGCTCGACGTGCGCAGAGGGGAGCAGGCGATGATCCTCGATACGGCGCATGCCAATGTGAAGCCGGGCGGATTGCTGGTCTATGTGACCTGTTCCATCTTCGAGGAGGAGAACCGCGATCAGGTCGCCGCGTTTCTGGCGCGCAGGCAAGGCTTCGAACCCGTCGATCATGCGGCCCTTTGGGAAAGGCATTTTTCCGGGAGAGCGGGTGTCGCCCGCATCGATCCGGCGCGCGGCATCTCGCTGACACCGGGCCGGACCGGCACCGACGGCTTCTTCTTTGCAGCTTTGCGCCGGTCCGGTTGACGGCAGCGCGCTGGCCCATTTCAGCCGGCAAACGTTGTTGCAATGCAGCATTGACGGTTGCCTCTGCGTCAGCCCTTTGCAATAAGCTGCTGACGACAGGGAGGGCTCGGCAATGGCTGAACGTATAGAAGCCTCACCGGACTATGAAGAACGGGTGAGGGCATCCTTTGCTCGCCAGCAGGCGATGAGCACCATCGGCGCCGCGCTGACGCTGGTGCGGCCGGGTGTGGTCGAGATCGAGATGCCTTATTCTGACGAGCTCACCCAGCAGCACGGTTTCCTGCATGCCGGCATCATCTCGACCGCGCTCGATTCGGCTTGCGGCTATGCCGCCTTTTCCATCATGCCCGAAGATGCGGCGGTGCTGACCATCGAATTTAAGGTGAACCTGCTTGCGCCGGGGCAGGGCGAGCGCTTTCTGTTTCGCGGGTCGGTGACGAAGCCCGGCCGCACCATCGTGGTGGCAGACGGCCAGGCCTATGCCTTTGCTGCCGATGGCGAGGCCAAGCTTATCGCCACCATGACCGGCACCATGATGACCGTGCGCGGACGCGACGGCATAGCGGGCTGACGCGATGCCGCTCACGACGATAGGCGGCAAGGCCGTGCTCTTCGCGATGGCGGTCGATGCCGAATACGGTCCGCATCTGCGCAAGCTGTTCAAGCCTTTCATGATCGGCGTCGGCCCCGTCGAAGCGGGCGTGCGTATGGGAGCGGAACTGGCGCGTCTGGAAGCAGACGGCACGCGGCCCGATCTCGTCGTCTCGCTGGGGTCAGCCGGCAGCCGCACGCTCGAGCAGACCGAAGTCTATCAGGCGACATCGGTTTCCTATCGCGACATGGATACGTCGGCATTGGGCTTTGCCAGGGGCGCGACGCCTTTCCTTGACCTGCCGGTCAGCGTGCCGATGCCGCTTGGCGTGCCGGGCCTCCCCGGCGCGCGGCTATCCACCGGCGCGGCGATCATTTCGGGCACGGCCTATGATGCGATCGATGCAGACATGGTCGATATGGAGACCTTTGCGGTGCTGCGCGCCTGCCATCTGTTCAATCTGCCACTGATCGGCCTGCGCGGTATTTCCGATGGCGCGGCTGAATTGCGGCATGTCGGCGACTGGACCGAATATCTGCACATCGTGGATGAAAACCTTGCCGCTGCCGTGAGGAAGCTCGAAGCGGCGCTTCTGGATGGCAGCCTTGGCCCCTGACAGGCGCGAGGCGTCCGTAAAACTCACGCAGAAGCCAAAGAATCCTGTGTGTCATGCTGCAAAGTGCTGCTCCCCATTGCGCGGCACCGCAACTTTCTCTAAATGCTCGCCATGACAACCGACACCCATCCCGATACCGTCCTCATTATCGACTTCGGCAGCCAGGTGACGCAGCTGATTGCGCGTCGCGTTCGCGAGGCCGGCGTCTATTCCGAGATCGTCCCATTCCAGTCCGCCAAGGAAGCGTTCGAGCGCCTCCAGCCCAAGGCTGTGATCCTGTCCGGCAGCCCGCATTCGACCGTCGACATTGGCAGCCCGCGCGCGCCGCAGGAGATATTCGAGGCGAACATTCCTGTCCTCGGCATCTGCTATGGCGAACAGACGATGTGCGCGCAGCTTGGCGGCAAGGTCGAGGCCGGGCATGATCGCGAGTTCGGACGCGCTTTCCTGACTATCGAGGAAGACAGCGCGCTCTTCGACGGCATCTGGGCCAAGGGCACTCGCCATCAGGTCTGGATGAGTCATGGCGACCGCGTCACCGGGCTCCCTGAAGGCTTCCGCATCATCGGCACCTCGGCAGGCGCGCCCTTTGCAGCGATTGCCGACGAGAAGCGCCGCTTCTATGCCGTGCAGTTCCACCCCGAAGTCGTGCACACGCCCGACGGTTCCCGGTTGCTTGCCAATTTCGTGCACAGGATTGCCGGCATCCAGGGCGACTGGAGCATGGCGACCTATCGCGAGAAGGCGGTGCAATCCATTCGCGAGCAGGTTGGCAAGAGCAAGGTCATCTGCGCGCTTTCGGGCGGCGTCGATTCGTCGGTGGCGGCCCTTCTGGTGCATGAGGCGGTGGGCGACCAGCTCACCTGCATTCTCGTGGACCACGGCCTGATGCGCAAGAACGAGGCCGCTGATGTAGTGGCTATGTTCCGCGAACACTACAACCTGCCGCTGATCCTCGTGGACGCTTCCGACCGTTTCATCTCCGCGCTGGAAGGCGAGAGCGATCCGGAAGTGAAACGCAAGACCATCGGTCGGCTGTTCATCGAGGTGTTCGAGGAAGAGGCCAGGAAGCTTGGCGGCGCGGAATTCCTCGCCCAGGGCACGCTCTATCCCGACGTCATCGAAAGCGTTTCCTTCACCGGCGGCCCGTCGGTGACGATCAAGTCGCACCACAATGTCGGCGGCCTGCCCGAGCGCATGAACATGCAACTGGTGGAGCCGCTGCGCGAACTGTTCAAGGACGAGGTGCGTGCGCTCGGCAAGGAGCTCGGCCTGCCCGATAGCTTCATCGGCCGCCATCCGTTCCCCGGTCCGGGCCTCGCCATCCGCTGCCCCGGCGGCGTGACGCGTGAGAAGCTGGAAATCCTGCGCAACGCCGATGCGATCTATCTCGACGAAATCCGCAAGGCAGGCCTCTACGACGCCATCTGGCAGGCCTTTGCCGTGCTTCTGCCGGTGCAGACGGTGGGCGTGATGGGCGACAGCCGCACCTATGAATATGTGTGCGCACTGCGCGCCGTAACGTCGGTGGACGGCATGACCGCCGATTTCTACCACTACGACATGAACTTCCTCGGCAATGCCGCCACCCGCATCATCAACGAGGTGCGCGGCATCAACCGCGTCGTCTACGACGTAACCTCCAAGCCGCCCGGAACCATCGAGTGGGAATGATTCGGGTGCCTTGCGGGGGCAACCGTTCCCATGCGGTTCTGAGAACTCCACCCACCGATCCCTCATGCGGGTCGGTGGTTTTTTTTTACATTGATGCTTAGAGCGGATCGTAGCCGGGCTTCTTGTAGATCAGGTCCGCCTTACCGACGATGTCGGGCCTGTAGACCTTCTCGGCCCAGTCCTCGGGTGCAACGTCCTCGATGCTGACGGATACCGACTTTTCGGCGCAGTTTGCTGCGGCCATCACGGCTTTGGTCACGTCCTCGGCGATGCGCGCCTTCTGCTCTTCAGATCTGCCTGGGTAGAGTTTGACGATGATGTGGGGCATGCTCGCTTCCCTCGATATATCTGGCTGATTGGCCGGGCGGGACTTCATTGCTGTCCCGCTTCCGGCCGGCTGACTGTGAGGCCATCGGGAAAGCGATGGCCACGGTGACCGGCAATCGAAAGACCGCCGGCGATCATGAGTTTGGTTGGCAAAACCCTTATCGGCGATATTGGCTGTCGCTGACCTGTTCCAGCCAGTCCACCGGCGAGCCGTTGAGCTTTTCCTGTATGGCGATGTGGCTCATGGCTGTGTCCGGCGTGGCGCCGTGCCAGTGCTTTTCGCCCGGATCGAACCATACGACGTCTCCCGGCCGGACTTCCTCGACCGTGCCGCCCTCACGCTGAACCCAGCCCAGCCCGGACGTAACGATCAGCGTCTGCCCAAGCGGGTGGGTGTGCCACGCCGTGCGCGCGCCGGGCTCGAACGTCACGAGCGAGCCCGTAACCCGCGCCGGTTCGGAAGGAGAAAACAGCGGATCGATGCGCACCGCGCCGGTGAACCAGTCCGCGGGTCCCTTGCCGGAAGGCTGCGAACCGCTTCTCTTGATCTCCATGGTGGGCCTCGTTCATCTGCGGATAGGCAAAATTTAGGGCGCGCGCCGTCCGGTGGTCAGAGGCGCGCACCGTGAATGTGGACGTCCCTCACGTGGCCGTCAATGAGGCGTTGGCTTCCATGGGAGCTCTCCAGCCGCAGGCCAAGAGCGAAGATGGCGGGCGGGTCAGATCGCGTCGGCTATCGCCTGTGCGGCCGCATCCAGCGCACCGGTGCCGTGCGGGACGCCAAGAGAGCGCATGCCCGCTTCCATGGCCGAAAGCACGCCGAGCGTCATATGCGCGTTGACGTAGCCCATATGGGCGACGCGCAGATAGTCACCGTAGGCGGGTTCGGTCGGCGAGGCCATGCCGAGCCCGATGCCCAGCGTGACGCCCGCATTCTTCTCCAGCCATTCGCGCAGGCGCATCGCGCCGCCATTCCCGATGCGCGCGCCCGTCACCGAATGCGAGCGCCTGGTCTTGTCCGCGACGTTGAGCGCGATGTCGCTGTCTCTGGACCACGCCTCGAAGGCGGCCCATACGCTGGAAGCCAGCGCCGCGTGGCGCTTCCATGCGGCTTCCAGCCCTTCCTCGTCGAGAAGCATGGTCAGCGCCTCGCGCAGTCCGTAGAGGTGATGCGTGGGCGCGGTTCCGCCGAAATAGCGGTAGAATTCCGTGCTCTGGCTGCGCAGCTTCCAGTCCCAGTAGGGCGTCACCAGTTCGGACCCTTCGGAGGCCGCCAGCGCCTTGTCCGAAAACCAGATGAAACTCAGGCCAGGAGGCGTCATCAGGCCTTTCTGGCTTGCGCCGATCAGCACGTCGATGCCCCAAGTGTCGAAATGGAGCGGGTCGCAGCCGAGAGAGGCGATCGCATCCACCGCGAGCAGGGCAGGGTGCCCGGCGTCATCGATCGCCTTGCGCACGGCTTCTATGTCGTTGCGGATGGTGGTTGCAGTGTCGGTGTGGGTGACGAAGACGGCCTTGATGCGGTGTGCCCGGTCGGCCCTCAAGGCCTCTTCGATGCGGGCGGGATCGACGGGGCTCTTGTCGAAGTCGATGGTCTCGACATCGACGCCCATGTTCCTCGCGCTCAGCGCCCAAGTGTTTCCGAAATGTCCGGTGACGGCCGACAGCACCTTGTTGCCGCGCGAGAACAGATTGGCGTTGGCCGCCTCCCAGGCGCCGTGGCCGTTGGCGATATAGATCGCGACATTTGCCGTTTCGGTGCATGCTACGCGCCGCAGGTCGCGCAGCATGCCGGGCATCATCTCCACCAGTTCGCCCTGATAGATGTTGGGTGCGGCGCGATGCATCGCGCCCAGCACCCTGTCGGGAATGACCGAGGGACCCGGTATGGCCAGGTAGTGACGACCGAATGCGAGACTCATGGGAGCTTCCGAAGCTGGAACTGTAGAACCGGGCGACGAGGACAGGCCAGCGCCGCCCGCGTTGTATTGTCTAGCGCGGCCGGAATGCGCTGGCGCTAGGCCAGTGGGGCATCCGTCTCATGCCACGTCAGCTGAGAATCCATTCCTCGAACCGTTCGGAGAGTTCGGCCGGGTCGATACCGAAATTCTCGATGTCCTGCGATACGACGAGGTCGGCATAACGTGTGTTGGTCGGCATGCGCTCGGCCTGCGCCGGGTCGATCAGGTGAAGTGCGGCCGGATTGAGCGGCCCGTCCTGCTGCGCTGTGGTGAAGCCGGCGAGCGGTTTGGGCAAGGTGGCGAACTTGACGAACGCCTTGGCCGCATCGACGTTCGGTGTTCCCTTGGCCACTACCCAATAGGCCTTGTCGAGAATGCATTCGTTCCAGGTCATGGCGACCGGTGAGCCGGCATCTTGCGCGGCGAAGTACCGGCTGTTCCAGATACCGATCATATCGACCTCGCCATCGCGCAGGATCTGCGCGGATTGCTCGCCCGCCGTCCACCACACGACGATGTGTTTCTTGATGCGATCGAGTGAGGCGAAGGCACGATCCACGTCGAGCGGATAGAGGTCCTTCTTGGCCACGCCATCTGCCAGCAGGGCGATAGGCAGCACGCGGGCGGGGTAGCGCTGCAGAGAGCGCGTGCCGGGGAAGCGCTCGACATCCCAGAAGTCGGCCCAACTCTTGGGTTCCGTGCCATATTTGTCCGAACGCCAGCCCATCAGCGTGCCGAAGGCATGCGAGCCGACGCCGTTCTGCAGCAGCCCGCCCGGATAGGGCTCTTCCAGATCCTCCAGCAGTCCGCTCCGGTTTGCGCGCAGAAGCTCGGCGGCGCCCAGCGTGGTGACGTCGAACTCATAGACACCTGTCTTCACCTGTGCGGCGAGCTTGGCGAAGGACACGGGCGAAACCGTCTCGATCTTGATGCCGGTTTCGGCGGTGAACGGGTCGAAGAGATTGGCGCGAGCCGAATCCAGCCACGAGCCGCCCCAGGAGTTGACCGAGATGCTCTTGGTCTCGGCCCGCGCCATGGCCGGCATTGCAAGCCCGCCGGCAAGCGCGGTCGCGGAGCCGATCAGGAATTGACGGCGATTGGCTTTGAGGTTCAAGGATTGTTCCAACACGGTTTTACCTCCCTGGTTGCGAATTCCACCGCCGTTGGCGGCACATCTGCCCGGATGCGCCGTGGGTTGCGGTCAGTCTTGTGAAGCTTGATATGTGGCCGCCTCCGCGGGTTCGGGAAGCGAGCGGTTCGGCTATGCGCGCCTAGGGCACCGCGCAGACCATGATCATCTCGACCTTCAGCGCGGGGTTTGCGAGCGCTGCGCCGAAGCAGGCGCGCGCAGGTGGATTGATGCCGCTGACCCAGCCGTCCCACACGCTGTTCATTTCCGCATAGCCGGCCATGTCGGCGAGAATGATCGCTACGAACAGCAGCTTGTCCTTGCCGCTGCCGATTTCGGCAAGGCGTGCTTCGGCCTTCGCCAGAAGCTGCGCGGTCTGTTCGGTCACGCTCAACGATGCGTCGTAGGGCGCCTGCGGCGTGACGGCGAAGTATCCGGTTCCGTTGTGCGCGGTGGCAAGGCTCGCACGCTGGCCGATGCCCAGGCGGGTGACAAGATCGGCGAGTGCGGCGCTATCGTTCGGCAGACTCATGACGGTCTCCGCGCATATCACTTGGCAATCAGGTAAACGGAGTCGCGCTGCCAGCTGATGCAGCATTCCTCGTTTTCCTGGATAATGACGACATCCGCCCCCAGAACGCGCACGCGCATCGTGTGATCGCCGACCTTTCCGACCACCAGCGCGTTGTCGCCGTAGTTTACGATGGTCTCGACCTTCATGCGCACATTTTGCCGTCCGCCGACCGGGTTGCGCGAAAGCTTGATGTGTTCGGGGCGGATCATCAGCGTTGCCTCCGATCCGGTCGATGCACGGTCGCTTACAGCATAATCGATTGGACCGATGGCGCCATTGCGGGCCTCGCCCTTCGCGGCGTCGATGATCTTGACATCGATCAGGTTGCTCTCGCCGATGAACCCGGCCACGAAACGTGTTTGCGGCCTGTGGTAAAGCTCCAGCGGGCTCGCGACCTGCTGGATATGACCCTTCTCGAACACCACGATGCGGTCCGACATCGACATCGCCTCGGACTGGTCGTGGGTGACGAAGATTGTAGTGACACCGAGCGCGCGCTGGATGCGCTTGATCTCGATCTGCATCTGCTCGCGCAGGTTCTTGTCGAGGGCGCCGAGCGGCTCGTCGAGCAGCAGGAGCGACGGCTCGAAGACGAGCGCGCGCGCCAGTGCAACCCGCTGCTGCTGGCCGCCGGAAAGCTCCTTGGGGTGGCGATGGCCAAAATCTTTCAGGCCCACCAGCTCCAGCATCTCTTCGGCCTTGCGTAGGCCGGGGGCCTTTTTCACGCCGCGCATCTGCAGCGGGAAATAGACGTTCTGCGCCGCGGTCTTGTGCGGGAACAGGCCGTAGTTCTGGAACACGATACCTATGTTGCGCTGGTGGGGCGCGAGGCCGAACAACGACCTGTTCTCGATCTCCACCTGTCCCGAGGTGGCGCTTTCGAACCCGGCGATAATCATCAGGGTCGTCGTCTTGCCCGAGCCGCTTGGCCCCAGGAACGTGACGAACTCGCCCTTGGCGATGTCGAGGTCGACCGCTTCGAGGGCATTGAACTGACCGTAGGATTTCGAAATGCCGGATAGTTTCAAATAGCTCATGGAAACTCCTGTGGCAGCGCCGCCAGGCGCGCCGGATTGGTCAAGCAGCGGCGAGGCGCGCTCGTTTGTTACGGATGCGCGCGACCACCAGCGGCGCGGTCACGCCGAGGATCACGGCTGCGAACAGCAGCGTCGAGATCACCGCGATGACCGGGTCGGCCTCCTGCCGGATGCTGTCGAACATCTTTCGCGGGAGCGTCTCGGCGTTGCGTCCTGAGATGAAGATGGCCACCACTGTCTCGTCGAAGGACTGGATGAAGGCGAACAGCGCGCTGATGATCAGGCCGGGCCGCAGGATCGGCAGCGTTATGTGGATGAAGGTTCGCGTCGGGCTGGCGCCAAGGCTCAGCGCCGCGCGCTCCAGCGTGCGGTCGAAGCCTTTGAGATTGGCCGACAGCACCAGGAAGGCTATCGGCACTGACAGGCAGGTATGGGCGAGGATGACGCCCAGATGCGTGTGCACGATGCCGAAGCTGCCGAAATAGGAATAATAGCCCACAGCCATGACGATATGCGGCACCGCCAGCGGCATCAGCATCATCAGGTCGGCGATACCCTTGCCACGGAAGCGATGACGCACCAGTGCGAAGGTGGCCGGCACCACCAGAGCCATGGTCAGAACCGTGGTGGCGGTGGCGATCAAAATGCTGTTCCAGGTCGGCCGCAGCCAGCTCCAGTCGGTGAAATAGGCCTGATAGTAGCCCAGCCAGTAGCCGGGGGGTGGGAACTGCAGCGAACGTGCGTTCGAAAACGACATCGGAACAACGATTACCAGCGGTGCGGCGATGAAGATCACCACCGCGATGCCGAGCCAGCGCAGAAAGCGATTCATGGTCAACCCCAGAGTTTGTCGAGGCCGAAGCGGCGGTGGTAGACGGTCAGGATCGCCAGCGTCACGACCAGCAGCACCATAGCCATGGCCGATCCCATGCCGAAGGCGAGGAACTCGTCGATCTGGTTGCCGATCAGGCCGGCCACCATCTGCTCGCGCGGTGAGCCGAGCAAGACGGGCGTGACGTAGAAGCCGAGGCAGATGACGAACACCAGAACCGAGCCATTGGCGATCCCCGGCGCCGTCAGCGGCAGGTAGACGTGGCGGAACAGTGCCAGTCCCTTCGCGCCGAGGCTTTCGGCCGAGCGGATCAGCACCGGATCGATCTTGCGCATCACCGAATAGATGTTCATCACCATGTAGGGTGCGAGGATGTGCACCATCGCCAGTGTGGAGGAGAAGCGGGTGAACAGGAGTTGCGGCGACTGTTGCATACCCAGCGCCTGCAAGAACCAGATGATCGGCCCGTTGTTGCCCAGCAGCACCATCCAGGCATAGGTGCGCACCAGAAAGCTGGTCCAGAAGCTCATCGTCACCAGAAGCAGGATCAGGGTTGCGGTGCGCGGCTTGCTGCTGGCCATCAGATAGGCAAGCGGATAGCCGACCAGCAGGCAGGCAAAGGTGACGACCGCCGCCGTGATGAAGGTGTTGAGGAACACCCGCAGATAGAGCGAGCCCGTCAGTACGCGCTGATAATTTGCGAGCGTCGGCCGTGGTTCGGTCACGCTCATGATCGCCACGTCGATCAGCGGAACGAGGAAGAATACGGCCATATAGAGCGCCAGTGGCGTCAGCAGAAGCCAGGGCCACAGGTTCGTTCTTTGCGATAGTTTCGCGATGCCAATGCCCATCGCATACCCCTTGTACATTGGCCCGATGTCTTGCGCGACATCGGCCATACTCACTTGACGCAGGCGCGCCGCGTCAGTCGAACGTCAGCTTGCTACCCATTCCTCGAAGCGTTCGGCGACTTCGGCCGTGTCGGCGCCGAAGTTCTTCATGTCCTGTTCGAAGGTCTGGGAATAGTTTTCCGGTGCGGTCGGCATGCGCTTGGCGTCTTCCGGCGGCACGAATTCGATAGCGGCCGGATTGAGCGGGCCATAGTCGGCCTGCGCGGCAAAGCCGGCGAGCGGCTTGCCGCTGGTGGCGAACTTGACGAAGGCTTTGGCGGCCTCGGCATTCGGCGTTCCCTTGGCCACCACCCAATAGGCGCGGTCGATCTCGCCCTGATTCCAGCTCATGGCCACCGGCGCACCGGCCTTCTGCGCCTCGTAGAAGCGGCCGTGCCAGATACCGATCAGGTCAACCTCGCCGTCGCGCAGGATTTGCGTCGACTGGGCGCCGGCCGTCCACCAGACACGGATATGATCCTTGATGCGGTCGAGCGAGGCGAAGGCGCGGTCGATGTCGAGCGGATAGAGATCCTTCACCGCCACGCCGTCGGCCAGCAGTGCGATCGGCAGCACGCGGGCGGCATAGCGCTGCATCGAGCGTGCGCCGGGGAAGCGTTCCACGTCCCAGAATTCGGCCCAGGTCTGCGGGCCCTTCTCGAATTTGTCGCTGCGCCATGCCATCACGGTCGCGAAGGCGTGCGAGGCAATGCCGTTCTCGAACAGGCCGCCCGGATAGGGCTCCTCCAACGTCTCGATGATGCCTGCCTGGTTGGCGCGGACCAACTCGCCGCCGCCAAGTGTGGTGATGTCGAATTCGTAGGTCCCGGTGTTCACCTGCTGCGCGAGCTTGGCGAAGGAGACCGGCGAGAGCGTGCGAATCTCGATACCCGTTTCCTTGGTGAAAGGGTCGAAGAGATTGGCGCGGGCGGCATCTTCCCAGGGACCGCCCCAGGTGTTGATGTAGAGCGGCGCGGCCTGCGCCCGCGCAATGTAGGGCATTGCCAGCGCCGCGGTCATCGCGCCGCCGACGCCCTTGATGAAGCTGCGGCGGCTGGGCTTCAGAATGCTCGTGAATGTGCCGTCGGTCATGCCGATCTCCTCCTCATGAACCTCTTACTGTTTGCGGAAGGTTGCCTCGTAGAGACGCAGCCAGTTGCCGTGGGTGATCTTGGCGACCTCCTCGTCGGAGAAGCCGACAGCGCGCAGGCCTCCGGGGATGACGTCGAGGTCCTCGACCTTCTGGAACCAGTCCGGCGGCGGCGCCTTGAGCGGCCGGCCGACGGCGCTGGCGCCGTAGTCCACGCCGCGCGTCCAGCGGCCCTGGCGCATCCAGGCATAGTCCGGTGCGGTGAAGTTGTGGCTGCGGTCGGTGCCGATGGCTACAGAATCGATACCGGCGATCTCGACCGTGCGGGCGACCATGGTGCACCAGGCCTCGATCGACTTGCAGTAGTCGTCGCCGGTGATATTGCGATACGCCGCGCAGCCGATCACGCCGCCGGTCTGAGCAAGCGCCTTCAGCACGTCGTCGGACTTGTTACGCTTGTGGTCGAACAGCGAGCGGGCATTGGCGTGGGTGACGGCGATGGGCTTCGACGACGCCTCGATGGCATCGAGCGTGGAGCGGTCGCCGACATGGCTGCAATCCACCAGGATGCCGGCCGCGTTCATCTCGCGCACCACTTCCTTGCCAAAGCGGGCAAGGCCGGAATCCTCTGCCTCGTAGCAGCTTCCGGCGAGTTCGTTCTGGTTGTTGTAGGTGAGTTGGACGACGCGCACGCCAAGCTCGGCAAAGAACTCCACGAAGCGGATGCGCCCCTCGAACAGATTGGCGTTCTGATAGCCGAGGATAACGGCCACCTTGCCGGAACGACCGATGCGGTCGACGGCTTCGGAGGTGGTGGCGATCTCCGCCACGTCCGCGTTTTCGCGCACCAGATCGCGCCAGCGGCCGAGCGAGTCCAGCGATTCCACCGCGCCTTCCCAGAAGCCGCAGGTCACGACCACGCCGCCGACGCCGGCCTTCTGAAGAGACTGAAAGGCCCCACGGTCGAAATGACCGCACTGCAAACCGTCGATGATCATGAATTCGTGCTTTCCGTTTGGGGTTCGAGCGCGCGCGGCTTCATCAGGAAACTGATGTCGGTGTCGTCGTCATTGTCCTTGCGGCCAATAACCGTGCCGTCCGGGTTGACGATCATCGGGCCGGCATGGCGGCGCGAAACGACGCTGTCGGGCGCGAGCGCCTTCTTGGCCAGATGGTAGATCCGCCACCACAGCCCGGCTTCTATCCGGAGGCCGTTTTCCAGCACATCCCACAACAGCGGGTCATCTTGGCTGATATCGCTGGTGATGGGCCGGGATCTGGCCTGGAGTGTGGCGCGGTTCTCCAAGGTCACGGCAAGACCGGTGCGGCCGCCAAGCCCGGTCGCGATCTTCAGTTCGTCAGGATCGATAACGTTGACGACCGTGATTTCGGCCTCGCCGAAGCGCGCGACGAGTTCGCCGAGCAGATCGATCAGCGCCGGCAGCACGAACCAGGCATGCTGGCCGCCGCCGTCGAAGCGCATCGCGCTGCCCTGTTCGGAAACCACGGCGGCCTTTTCCGGCCGCGCGCTACGCAGGCTTTCAAAACGTTCTTCCAGCAGCGCGAAGCCGCCAAGGCCGAGTTTTTGCGAGTACATCGCCATGTCCTGCACGGCCAGGAAAAAACCCTTCGGCTGGCCGGACATGGAAAAGATGCGCTCGGACATCAGGCGCATTTCCCGCGGCATGACGCGCAGGAACTGGTCTTGGGAGGATGCGGTCATTGAACGGGCTCCGCGGGATAAAACCATGTGCCGGAATAGCCCGAGCGGATGTCGTCCGGGGTCGGCGCGCCGTGATAGAGCACGCCGCGCAGATTGCGGTTGAGGAAGTCGCGCGTCTTGTCGATGCCGTGGATGCCGCAATTCATCAGCCGCACGAGGTCGATGGGGATGAAGGCTTCCGCGTTGATGTTGGCGCGTGGTGTATGGTAGGCGCGCCCGCGCAGGCTTTGAATGCGCGCCACCAGATAGCGATGCTGCGGGTGTTTCAGCAGGAAACGCGCGATGGTTGTGGTGGGCGTTTCGGCCGCGATGTCGGCCATAAGCGCCTGCACGCCGCCGCAAATGTCGAGGCCGAGGTCCAGCGCTTCCGGCACTTCCTCTCGATCGCCCCGACGCGGCTCCTCGGCCGTCTCGGACTTGTACCAGACATATTTATAGGCGTCCGGCGAGGTCATGTCGGCCGCGAGCGCCCAGTCATATTCCTCGCGCACGGTGGCGGCGAGACTTTCGATGCTCTCCGCGGGCGAAACGGTGAATTCGTCCGGCGCATCGATCTCTGCGAACATCTCGTCCGCCTCATCGGGCAACATCTCGATCAGCAGCGAAAGCAGGGTCTCGACCGATTCCGGCTTTGCCGTCTGCTCGAAACGCCTGACCAGAACGTCGAGCGGATAGGCGTGCGTCTGCCCGTCCAGCGTGCCGTTCTCGCAGAGTTCGGAGAGGGCAGCAGCAGCCTGCTCGAGATCGGCCGCCACTTCATCGCTCGAGGTGAAGGCTTCGTAGACCATACGGTCCTGCTTGCGGAAGGTGATCGCGATGCGCACCAGTTCCAGCAGATGCCGGACGCGCGCATGGCCTGCTCCGACCTCAAGGGCGCGGGCCTTGGCGATGATTGCCTCGCGTGCGCCGAGCCATTGGTCGACGAGGCGCGGATGACGATGGATAAAGAAGATCAGGCCCAGCGCCGAGCCGTTGCCGACACCGAGATAGCGGCGAATCGCCGGATCGAGCGGCACGGCCTTGTCGGACTTCAGTCTGGCGAGATGTTCCACCAGGTCGCAGGAATATTCGCGCATCATGTAGGCGGTGAGAAGCTGCGCCTGCAGCACGCCACCCAGCGGATGCGCGCGCCCCAGCGACGGGAAGGAGCGGGTGCCGAAGGTGCCGTTGCCGTCCAGCCCGGTGTTGCGCATCAGGTAGCAGACCTTGGACAAGTCATCGACCGATGGCTGCCGCCCCTCGGCCAATGCATCCAGCGTCTGGTCGAACACGCGCATGGAGCGGTTCGACCGGCACCAGATCAGCGTGTGCGGCGTGGCGCGGCCGGTGTAGAGTTTGGGCAATTCCTCACGCGCCGACTGGATGTCGGCTTCCGTGGCGCGACCCTCGATCAGCGCGCCCATCATGTCCCAGGCCTGGCCGATGATGCGGCCGGTGCGCGCGGTGCGGCTCGGCGGGCGCGAGAAGCCGATGAAGCTGAACTCCATGGTCGGCGCCTTGATCGAATAGACGCAGACGCCTTCGGACTCGACGTTTACGTCGAAACGCTCGATGGAAATGTCCCAGCGTTCGCGCAGCATCTTGTTCATGAAGGCGCGCGCGCCGCTGAGGCGCGACGGCTGGATGGCGGCGAGGCTTTCCGGCCGCATCACCTGCGCGCCGGGGCGAAGGCCGGGTTGGCCGGTATGTCGTGGATCGTGCGGCGCGATTGTCATCTCACCGAAGGTCCCCCTTGCTGAATGCTGGTGATGGCAGCCGCGGCGTCGAGCAGCGGCTGCTTGAAGTTTTCGAGCTCGAAACGGGTCTCGGGCATGACGAGCGACAGCGTGGCGAAGCACTTGCCGCGTATGTCGAAGATCGGCGCGGCGATGGCGATGACGCCGCTGTGCGTGTAGCCGCTGGAGATCGCGTAGCCGTTGGCGCGGGCTTCGGCGAGGATGTCTTCCGCGGCAAGCTTGCCGCCGTTCTGGCGAAGCCGCGCCAACGTGTTGGCATCGGCAAAAGCTGTGAGAATGCGGCCTGAGGCAGAGCCCTCCAGTTCGAATGTCGTGCCGATTTTCTGTTCGGCGCGCAGCAGGCTTTCCGAATCCACGCGCGCGACGACGAAGGGCAGGCCCTTGTCGAGCACGGCGACGGAAGCCGTCTCCTTCACCTTGGCCACCAGCGTTTCCAGAACCGGCTGCACGCGTGCGCCGAGATCGGCCTGTTCAAGTGCGGCCGCCGCGAAGCGGCAGGAATGCATGGAGAGCCGGTAGCGCATTTCCTCGTCCTGCTCGACCCAGCCGGCCTCGATGAGGGTG
>Ga0182738_1000511_pt1 | contig 54454 bp, 35 predicted proteins | sample eDN5th30CBELigMG_FD_128876 | JGI IMG/M metagenome (GOLD analysis project Ga0182738, IMG submission 128876) | Enriched Miracle-Growth compost microbial communities from Emeryville, California, USA - eDNA 5th pass 30_C BE-Lig MG (version 2)... ... | reverse complement strand
GTCGTGCAGGCGCAGCGCCGTATCGCCGAACTGCCATTCCACGTGGTCGTGGCGGCGCACGAACTCGCCGGCGGCCACGCGCCGCAGCGACCCGGACATGCCGAGGTGCACCAGCTGGGTGCCGTGCTCGAAGTGCAGCAGCAAGTATTTGCCGCGGCGCGCGCAGGACAGCACCGTGCGGCCGGCCAGCAGTCCGGCCATGCCGGGCGGCACGGGCCAGCGCAGGCGCGGCTCGCGCACCAGCAGGCGGGTCAGCGCGCGCCCCGTAACCAGGGGTTCTATGCCGCGACGCGTTGTTTCGACTTCAGGCAGTTCGGGCATGGCCGGGTGCTAACATCTTCCATTCTCGTGTGCAGGATTGTGCCATCAGGCGGGCGGATCGCGTGAAGTCGTCAAGACCCATGAAATCAGGATTGGCAGTGCTGTTGCTGGCGGCGTGCGTGCAGGCGGCCGGCGCCGCGACCACCGGCAACCCGGCCGCCGCGGTCGACGTCAGGCAGGCCCCGCCGCAGGAGCCCGAGACCGAAGTCATCCGCCTGCGCCCCGGCCAGCTGCCCGAAGTCACCCTGTCGGCCGACATCCTGTACCGCGTGCTGGCCAGCGAGATCGCCGCCCAGCGCGGCAGCTACGGCACCGCCGCCAACACCATGCTGGACCTCGCGCGCGACACCGGCGACCCCCGCCTGGCGCGCCGCGCGCTGGAGTTCTACCTGGCCGGCGGCAACCTGCCCGGCGCGCTCGACGCGGCGCGCCGCTGGGCGCAGCTGGCGCCCGGCGACGCCGAGGCCGCCTCCACCGAGCTCGCCCTGTCGGCCGCGGCCGGGCAGACGCGCGGGCTGGCCGGCGCGCTGCGCGCGCGCATCGAGGCCTCGCGCGACAAGGCCGCGGGCATCGCCCAGGCCATGGCCGTGCTCGGCCGCATGAACGACCGCAAGGCCGCCCTCGGCATCCTGGACGAGGCGCTGCCCGACGACGTGCGCAAGCTGCCGGCCGCCCACCTGGCCCTGTCGGACGCGGCCCGCGCCGCGGGCGATTCCGGCCGCGCGCTGGCCGAGGCGCGCGCTGCGCTGGCGGCCGACCCGCGCTCCGAGGAGGCCGCCCAGCGCGTGCTGGAATACGGCCTGCCGGTCGATGCCGACGCGGCGCTGGCCGAGGCGCGCGACTTCGCCCAGCGCAATCCCGACGCGCGCCGGCTGCGCCTGATGCTGGCCGGCCAGCTGGCCGACCGCGGCGACTACGACGGCGCGCTGGCCGAGCTGTCGGCCATGTCGCGCCGCTCGCCCGAGGACTTCGACCTGCTCATCATGCAGGCCCAGGTCTACTACCGCGCCGGCCGCAAGGCCGAGGCGCGCGCGCTGCTCGAACAGTACGTGGACGTCCAGGGCCAGCGCGAGAGCGCGTCCGCCCCGGGCTCGACCGATGCGGGCGCGGCCGTGGCCGACGCCTACCTGATGCTGTCGCGCATCGCCGAGGAAGAGGGCCGGCTGGACGACGCCATCGCCCTGCTGGGCCGCATCGAGGACCCGGTGGCCCGCCATTCGGCGCGCATGCGCCAAGCCGTGCTGCGCGCGCGCCAGGGCCAGGTCGACGAGGCGCTGGCCATGATAAGCGGGGCCGGCGCGCAGGACGACGAGGAAACCATACTGGGCCTGCTGACCACCGCGCAGATCCTGCGCGACGCCGGCCGGCTGGACGAGGCCGTGTCGGTGCTGGCCAAGGCCGACGCCGACTACCCCGACACCACCGAGATCAAGTACGAGCTGGCCATGCTGCAGGAGCGCCGCGGCGAGGTCGACGCCATGGAGCGCCTGCTGCGCGAGATCATCGCCCTGGACCCGGGCCACGCGCACGCCTACAACGCGCTGGGCTACACCCTGGCCGACCGCAACGAGCGCCTGCCCGAGGCCTTGTCCCTGATCACGCGCGCGCTGTCGCTGATGCCGGGCGACCCCTTCATCCTGGACAGCATGGGCTGGGTGCAATTCCGCCTGGGCGAGAGCGACAAGGCCATCGACTACCTGCGCCAGGCCTACGCGCAGCGCCCCGAGGCCGAGATCGCCGCCCACCTGGGCGAGGTGCTGTGGGCCGCGGGCCGGCGCGACGAGGCGCGCGACATGCTGCGCGAGGCGGCGGACAAGGATGCCGGCAACGGCACGCTGCGCGAGACGCTGAAGCGGCTGGGGATCGCGCCGTGAGGGCTGCGTGGGGCGGTTTCGGCGCGGGATCCCGCAGGGTGCGGGCGATGGCGCCGGGTTCGATCGCGGCGGCCGGGGCGTTCGCGGCCGCGGCCCGATATCTCGCCGCGCGCGCGCGCCCGGCCGCCGCGGCGGCGCTGTGCGCCGTGCTGGCGGCCTGCGCCACGCCCACCCCCTTGTCCGGCCCGGCCGGCGAGGACGCCTTTTCCCGCACCGGGCGCTTCGCCGTGCGGGTCGACCACGAGGGCGGCAAGCAGGAAGCGGTGCAGGGCGGCTTCGCCTGGCGCGAGGCGGGCGGGCGGCTGGTGCTGGACCTGGCCAACCCCCTGGGCGCCACCCTGGCGCGGGTCGAAAGCGACGCCGGCCGCTCGGTGCTCACGCGCTCGGACGGCAGCCGCACCGTCGCGCCCGACCCCGACCGGCTGATGGCCGAAGTGGTCGGCGCCGACATCCCCGTGGCGGGCCTGCGCGACTGGCTGCGCGGCCGCCTGCCGGCCGATCCGCCGGCGCAGTCGGTCCGGCGCGACGCCGCCGGCCGGCCGCTGTCCTTCGTGCAGGGCGGCTGGCAGGCGCGCCTGTCGCGCTACGACGACCGCGGCCCCGGCCTGCTGCAGCTCGAGCGCAGCCAGGCCGGCCAGCGCATCAGCGTGCGCCTGGCGGTGGACGGCTAGCTGGCCTTCCGGACGCAGCCATGGAACGGGGCCTTGCCGGACTGGCGCAGTGGGCCGCCTTCCCGCCGCACGGGCCTTCACCATGAGCACCCTCTACGACATCCCGGCCCCGGCCAAGATCAACCTCTTCCTGCACGTGACCGGCCGCCGCCCCGACGGCTACCACCTGCTGCAGACCGTCTTCCGCTTCGTCGACCTGCAGGACGTCCTGCACATCGAAACCCGCGGCGACGGCCGCATCGTGCGCAGCACCGAGCTGCCCGGCGTGGCCGAGCAGGACGACCTGGCCGTGCGCGCGGCGCTGGCGCTGCAGCGCGCCACCGGCACGCGCGCGGGCGCCGCCATCGCCGTGGAAAAACGCATCCCCCAGGGCGGCGGCCTGGGCGGCGGCTCCAGCGACGCGGCCAGCGTGCTGATCGCGCTCAACCGCCTGTGGAACACCGGCCTGGACCGCCAGGCGCTGATGCGGCTGGCCCTGCCCCTGGGCGCGGACGTGCCGGTCTTCGTCTACGGCCGGCCGGCCTTCGCCGAAGGCGTGGGCGAGCGCCTGTCCGCCGTGGACCTGCCCGAACGCGCCTATCTGCTGGCCATGCCGGCCGGCGGCGGGGTGCCGACCGCCGGCGTTTTCGCCGACCCGGATTTGACACGGGATACCGATCCGGTCACAATAGCGAGCTTTGCTGCTATGCCTGATTCGAGATTCGGCCGTAACGATCTCGAAGCCGTGGTGTTCAGGCGGCATCCGGCGGTCGAACGGGCCGCGGGGTGGCTTGCCGGGCAGGGGCTGCAGGTGCGCATGTCGGGTTCCGGGGCGTGTCTTTTCGCGGAATTCGCCGATATGCCGCAGGCGGTTTTGGCACAGCAGGAAATCGCCGTTAAAATGCGCGTCGCTGATCCCGATGCCCATCGGCGGGAAGAGCCAGGCAGCTGCATCGCCTGGATCCGGGCGTGTCGAAGTCTGGACAGGCACCCGTTGCGGAATTGGATTGCTTAGTTGGGGAGTCGCCAAGTTGGTTAAGGCACCGGATTTTGATTCCGGCATTCGAGGGTTCGAATCCTTCCTCCCCAGCCCACCGCCAGCCGTCAAATAAAAGCTGTTGAACTTGCCACCCTGGGTATGGCGCCGGTTCCACGGCTTTTTTTTATTCCGGGTCCGGAATCTTCGCACATGTCCAACGACAGTTTCATGATCTTCACGGGCACGGCCAACACGCGCCTGGCCGTCGACGTCGTCAACCACCTCGACATGTCGCTGGGCAAGATGACGGTGGGCCGGTTCTCGGACGGCGAAGTCATGGTCGAGATCAACGAGAACGTCCGCGGCAAGGACGTCTTCGTGCTCCAGCCGACCTGCGCGCCCACCAACGACAACCTGATGGAAATCATGGTGATGGTCGACGCCCTGCGCCGCGCGTCGGCCGGGCGCATCACCGCCGCCATCCCGTACTTCGGCTACGCCCGCCAGGACCGCCGCCCGCGCTCGGCGCGCGTGGCCATCTCGGCCAAGGTCGTGGCCAACATGCTGCAGGTCGCCGGCGTGGACCGCGTGCTGACCATGGACCTGCACGCCGACCAGATCCAGGGCTTCTTCGACATCCCGGTGGACAACATCTACGCCGGGCCCATCCTGCTGGGCGACATCTGGCGCCATAACCTGACCGATCTCGTGGTGGTCTCGCCCGACATCGGCGGCGTGGTGCGCGCCCGGGCGCTGGCCAAGCAGCTGGAAGCGGACCTGGCCATCATCGACAAGCGCCGCCCGCGCGCCAACGTCTCGGAAGTGATGAACATCATCGGCGAGGTCGACGGCCGCACCTGCATCATCATGGACGACATGGTCGACACCGCGGGCACCCTGTGCAAGGCCGCCCAGGCGCTCAAGGAGCGCGGCGCGGGCGCCGTGTACGCCTACTGTACCCATCCCGTGCTCTCGGGCGGGGCGGTCGAGCGCATCGACGCCTCCGAGCTGGACGAACTGGTGGTCACCGACACCATCCCGCTGTCCGAGTCCGCGCGCGCCTGCGGCAAGATCCGCCAGCTGTCCTGCGCGGCGCTGCTGGGCGAAACCATATTGCGCATCTCGAATGCCGAGTCGGTGAGCTCGCTGTTCGTGGACTGAAGCAAAGCAAAGAATCCCGGATTTGCGGGCCGCTGGTCGCGGCGGCCCGTGAAGTGCGCGGGGCGCGCATGGTGCCCGCCCCGCAAAGAACCGGCAGCCTCGGCTGCCTTACCTAGTCAGATCGGAGTCATCCATGAAATTCACCGCAACCGCGCGCAGCGCCCAGGGAACGAGTGCGAGCCGCCGCCTGCGCCGCGCGGGCCGCGTCCCCGCCATCGTCTACGGCGGCACGGACCAGCCCCTGAGCATCGAGCTCGACCACAACGAGATCTACCACGCCCTGCGCAAGGAAGAGTTCCACGCTTCCATCCTGGAAATGCAGCTCGAAGGCCAGAAGGACCAGCAAGTCCTGCTGCGCGACGTCCAGTGGCACCCCTACAAGCAGCAGGTCCTGCACGTGGACTTCCAGCGCGTGGCCGCCAACGAGGCCCTGCACACCAAGGTGCCGCTGCACTTCATCAACGCCGAGAACTCGCCGGCCGTCAAGCTGAGCAGCGCCGTCATCAGCCATGTGCTGACCGAGCTCGACATCGCCTGCCTGCCGCGCGACCTGCCGCAGTTCATCGAGGTCGACCTGGGCAACCTGCTGGGCGGCGCCTCGGTCCACCTGGCCGACGTCAAGCTGCCGCGCGGCGTGACCTACCAGGCCCACGGCGGCGAAGCCAACCCGGTGCTGGCCACCGCCCTGGTCAAGGGCGGCGCCGCCGCCGACGCCTCGGACGAGTCGGGCGAGGGCGAGCAGCCTTCGGCCTGAGGCAGCGTCCCAGGGCCGGCGCCGCGCCGGCCCGCCGGCCGCGGCACGCACCCATCCCCGCATGGCGGCTCGTCCGCCGGCGGGGATTTTCTTTGGGGCTTTCCACCTACCTTATAGTGTGGCCTTCGACCCGCCACCCGCCATCCCATGCCGCTACCGCCACGACTGATCGTGGGCCTGGGCAACCCCGGCCCGGAATACGAACGCACCCGCCACAACGCCGGCTTCTGGCTGGCCGACCGCGTGGCCGACGACCTGCGCGCCGGCTTCGCGCCGGAGAAATCCTTCTTCGGCCACGTCGCCAAGGCGCGCGTGGACGGCGAGAACGTCCTGCTGGCCAAGCCCATGACCTACATGAACCGCTCCGGCCAGTGCGTCGGGGCGCTGGCGCGCTTCTACAAACTGGCGCCCGAGCAGGTGCTGGTGCTGCACGACGAGCTGGATCTGGCGCCTGGCCAGGTCAAGATCAAGCAGGGCGGCGGGCACGCCGGCCACAACGGCCTGAAGGACATCCAGGCCGCCCTGGGCAGCCCGGCCTTCTGGCGCCTGCGCCTGGGCATCGGCCACCCGCGCACCCTGGGCCTGGCCCAGCAGGTGGTCGACTTCGTGCTGCACCCGCCGCGGCGCGAGGAGCAGGACGCGATCGACGCCGCCATCGACGACTGCCGCGCGGTCATGCCGCTGCTGCTGGCCGGCGATTTCGACCGCGCCACGGCGCGGCTGCACGGCGCGCGCCCGTGACACGCGCCGCCGGATTCCGCGCCGAGTTCGCGGACTTCCTGCGCTTCGTGCGCCGCCCTGGCCTGCGCCGTGCGCCGCGGCGCGCGGCGGGCTCGCTGTGGGCGGCCGACTGGCGCCCGGGCATGAGCCTGCGCCGCCTGCTGGCCTGGGCCGGCTGCCTGTGGGCCGTCAACCTGTTCGCCCTGGGGCCGCTGGCGCTGGCCGCCGCCGGTGCGGGCGGCGCCGCGCACCGCATCGACCTCGAGTCGCTGCCCTGGCTGCAGGCCATCTTCTGGGCCCCGCTGGTCGAGGAGCTGCTGTTCCGCTACGGCCTGCGCCGGCCGCTGCAGGCGCTCTGGCTCGCGCCCGTCATGGCCGCCGTGGTGCTGCACGGCGCCCAGGCCTGGACCGGCGCGCTGGCCGCGGCCGCCGTGGGCGCGGCATGGCTGCAGTCGCAGGGCGGCCGCCGCCTGCGCGGCTGGCGCTGGCGGCGCTTCTACGCGCGCCGCTTCGGCTGGTTCTTCCACGCCGCCACCCTGGCCTTCGCCGGCATGCACCTGGCCAACTACACGCTGAACCAGATGCCCTACTGGCTGATGCCGCTGCTGGTGCTGCCGCAGTGGGTCACCGGCCTGGCGCTGGGCTGGCTGCGCGTGCGCCGCGGCATCGGCGCGGCGGTGCTGCTGCACGCGGTGTTCAACGGCGGGCCGGTGCTGCTGGCGCTGCTCATCATGCAGGCGGCGCCGGAACTGGCCGGTTGATGCCGGGCCCAGGCCGGCGCGGGCGGCGGCCGGCAGGAATCGCGCACGGTCCCGCGGCGCGTGCGCTTTTTTGCCCATAGTGCCCGCACGCCGCTTGGTTTAAGCTGTCCCGGCCGCACGACGCTTACACGGAACAGCAGAACAGGATGACGCGCGCTTCACCGCCCGGACTCGCCGGGGGCAGCCAGGGGGGCTGGCGGGCGCCGGCCTGGCGCACGGCGGAGCTGGGCCGAGCGGCCGTGCATTGGCCGGAAATCTTCGTCTCGGACGTGCTGGGCGCCGCCGCGCGGGCCGGCACGGACCTGCCGCGCGTGCTGGTCTACTACCCTGTGGCCCACCTGAACCCCTTCCAGCATCTGCTCTACGCGCAGGCGGAACAGGCCGGCTACGCGCTGGTTCCAGCGGCGCGAGTCGACGAGATCGGCACGGTGGGGTGGGGCGGCCGCGCCGTCGTCCACCTCCATTGGCTGGCAGGGCTGCTGCGCTCGGCCAGGCACGGCGCGCAGGCCATGGAGACGGTGGCGGACCTGGATGCGCGCATGCTCGCCTGGCGCAGGCAGGGCTACCGGATAGTCTGGACGGTGCACAACATCCTGCCCCACCGGACCGTCCACCTGGAGGCGGAGGTGGCGCTGCGCAAGGCCGTCGTCCGGCGCGCCCACCTGGTGCACGTCATGTCCCGCAACACGGCGCAGGCCGTGCGGCCGTGGTATGCGCTGCCGCAGCGCAAGCTCCTGCACGTGCCGCATCCTTCCTACGCGGCCTGGTATCCCGCCTTCCGCGGACGGCAGGCGTGCCGCGCCGACCTGGACATGGGGCCGGACGAATTCGCCTTCCTGTTCTTCGGCTCGCTGCAGCCCTACAAGGGCGTGCTGGAATTGCTTTCGGCCTACGACGCCCTGCGGGCGGCGCAGCCGGGCCGCAAGCTGCGGCTGGTCATCGCCGGCAAGCCGGTCGACCCCGCCTATTGCGAGGAGATCGCGCAACGTGTCCGTGGCCGCCGGGACGTCTCGTTCTGGCCGTCGACCATCGAGGATGCGCAACTGCAGACGCTGTTCACCGCCGCCGACGTCGTGGTGGTTCCCTACCTGCGCACGCTGAATTCCGGCGTCGCCCTGCTGGCGGCGACGTTTCGCCGGATGGTGGTCGGCCCGGACGCCGGCGCGCTCGCGCAGACCTTCGCCGAGGACCCGGCGCTGCTCTACGACGAGGCCGACCCCGACGGCCTGCGCGGGGCGATGGCGCGCGCCCTGTCGCACCGGGCCGACGAGGGCGTGCTGGGGCGCATTGCCGGGCAGCACGATCCGGCGGCGCTGTCGGCGCGCTTCTTCCAGGGCCTGGACGAGCGCCTCTTCCGCGCGGCCCGCCCGGCCGGAGGCGCGGCGTGACGGCCCGGGCGCAGGCGGCCGCGGGCACCGCGGCGCGTCCGCCGGCAGCCGGTCCCGCCGCAGCGCGCCCGGCCGAGCCGGCGCTGGCCGGCGGCGAACTGGAAGTCGAGGCGCTGCGCGGCTACGACGCCTTCGTCGGCCTGTCCGACGCGCAGGGCGGCAAACCCAACGCCGCCTTGCTGGAGATGGCCTTTCTCGACGCGGACGGCGCCCGGCTTCCCGGCCCCTACTTCGGCCTGGCGTACTCGAAGCAGCGCGACTGCTATTTCGCCTATGCCGCCTCGGGCGACATGGCCGGCGCCGGGCCCGCGGCGACCGTGTGGGCGCCGCAGGGCGCCTGCCGGCTGCGCTGGCGCCTGCACAGGCGGGCAGGCTCCGGGGAACTGGCGCTGGACGGCCCGCCGCGGTTCGCGCCGCATGTATACGATGGGCCGGAGCTGGACGCGCTGGAGGCCTGGGACCCTGCCGCCGCGCGCGTGGCGGCGGCCGAGTCGCTGGCGGCCAGGCCCGGCGACGCCGGCATCCTGCTCCACGCCATGGAGGCGGCGCTGCGCAGCGGCGATGATGCGGGCTTGCGCGAATATGCCGGAAGGATCGCCGCTTCGGCCGCAGCCGCCGGCCGGATACGGGCCAAGGCGCGGCTGGCCATGGGGATGCTGGACGAGTTGCGCACGGATTGGCTGCCGGCCGTGGCGGGCATGTCGTTTCCGCGCCCGGGCGGGACGGCCGCGGCAAGGCGCGGCGCCGTGCTGCGGGTCCTGCACCTGTGCGCCGACGGGCAGGGCGAAGAAGCGCCGCCGGCATCGTCCGCCGCGTTCGAGCTCGCCCGGCGCCAGCGCAAGGCCGGCATGGCGCCTTCGCTGGCGGTGCCGGCCGAATACGCCGGCTGCCTGCAGCCGTCCTCGCCCTGGCGCAAGGAGCGCCGCGACGGCGTCGACATCTTCCGGCTGGATTGCCTGTCCGCGCAGGCCGTGCGCGGCATCGCGCGCGCCCGGCTGCTGGAATTCGAGTCGCTGCTGTGCGCGCATATCGCGGCGCGGGCGGGGGCGGCCGTCCTGCATGCGCATGCCGGGAGGCGCGGCTACGACCTGGCGCTGCGGGCCCTGGCCGTGGGCCGCTACCTGGACGTGCCGGTGGTCTGCGAATACGAACCCGGCCGCGAGCGGCTGCGCGAGGACGGGCAGGGCGAATGGCCCGAGGACGCCGGGCTGGCCGGGCTGCGCCGGGCGCAGCAGATGCGCTGCCTGAAGGAGGCGGCCGCCGTGATCGTGCATGGCCGGCGCGACAAGTCCCGGCTGGTGCGGCTGGGGCTGGACGGGGACCGGATCCACGTCATCGCCCGCCGCGCGCGGGCCGGGCAGGAGCCGCTGGAAACCCTGTACCGCGCGGCTTATCGCCAGGCGCTGCAGTCCGCGCGGCGCGCCTCAGCGGGTTGAGGCCGAATTGCCCTCCAGCCTGGTCTGGTTCGCGGGCACGAAGCGCTGCGCGTTGCCGGGAGTGTCCGGGCAGGTGCTGCGCGAGCGTTCGCTCAGGTTGGCGTAGACCTCCATCCTGCCGCGCACCTCGTTGCCCGCCACCCGCAGCCCGGTGGACGGGCATTCCGGCCGGTGCACCACGTCGTCCTCGGCGCAGCTGCTCAGCCCGTAGCCGCAATACCATTGGGACACGGCGCGCATCACCCGCATGCCGCGCCGGCGCGATTCGCTGTCCTCCACGTACAGCGGCGACGAGAACGTGTTGTGCAGCACCCGCACGTTGTCGGATCGGTCGCGCACGCGGATGGGCGAGCCGGTGAAGCGGGTGAAGGCGTTGCCCGAGATCTCGTTGTCGCTGGACAGGTGCGCGATGTAGATGGCGTGGAGATAGGTCGGGCCGTAGCGATCGCGGAAGGTGTCTTCCTTGGGCAGGTTCTCGATGTTGGCGAAGGTGTTGCCGACGATGCGGTTGCCGGCGCTGCGCTGCAGCCGGATCGCCGCCGTGCAGGAGCCGTTGGGCAGCGAGCGTCCCGCCCGCTTGCGGCGGACCGGGTCGTACTTGCTGCCGATATTCTCGAAGACGTTGCCCGATATGACGTTGCCCGTCAGGATGGCGCGCGACAGGCCGTCGCCCAGGCTGATGGCCTCGCAATAGTTGCGGATGACCAGGTTCTCGAAATGCAGCCGGCTCGGCGCCTGCGTCGATTCGTCGCCCCGCGTGGCGCGCACCGTGAAGAACCGGGCGAAGCGGCTGCGCGCGCCGTCCAGCACCACCTTGCCCCGGCTGCCGGGGGCAGGCCGGAAGTGCACCGGCGTGCCGTCCAGGTCCACGTCCTGCCAGACTACGGCCAGCCCCTGGTAGGTGCCCGGCAGGAAGTTGACATCGATGCGCTCGTAGCTGTGCCGGCCGGCGAGCTCGACGATGCGGTCGCGCGCGCGGGCCAGCGTGCGCAGGGGCTGCTGGGCGCTCAGGCCGGCCGCGTCGTCGTGGCCGGAAGGCGACAGGTACAGCGCGAGCGTTCCGGCCTGCGCCGGCAGGCCCGCGGCCCCCAGCGCGAGCATGGCGAGAAGGACGGCGTGGCGCAGCGGCGGGGTGACGGTCATCGTTCGGTTTCCTCCGGTTCCGGGAGCAGCACGATGTCGAGGGAGAACTCGGTGACCTCCCTGGGGAAGGTCCAGGCCAGCGCGGTGGCCGGCACGCGCCGCAGGTAGGAGGGGCTGACCCAGCCGAGCGGCGGCGATTCCTGGCCGCGCACGATCTCCAGGCTCGCCTGCGCGACGCTGCTGCGCACGCGAGCCACCGGCGTATCCCCGGCGTAGATCAGCGCCTGCCCTTGCGGGCCGGCCTCGGCCCGCAGCTCCGGGTCCAGCAGCAGCCGGCTGACCGCGCAGGACGCGTCGGGCTTGCGCACGCTGTCGATGAGCGTGAGCGACAGGCCGGGCCGGTAAAGGAAGCGCCGCCGGTGCACGAAGGCCTTGCCGCGGGCGATCTCGCCGTCGATGGAGAAACTGCCGTCCGGCGCGGCGTGCAGCGGGCCCAGCGCGGAGCCCTTGCGCTGCGTGTCGGCCGGCCCGAACGCGTGCCCGTCCAGGCCGACGACATTGTGGGCCGCGTCCGATACGAAGTAGGCGCGCCAGGCATCGGTGGAGTACGCGTACTTGCCGGCATCCACGAACAGCCGCCGCCCGCGTGCCGTCAGGCAGAAGCCGAGCTGGTCGGCATGCCCATGGGAGGCGGCGATTCCGGTGCCGTGCACGATCAGCATGCCGGCCCGCTGCGCGGGCACGTCGGGCGCGGTGCGCACCACCGCGTAGCCGGAGGCGGACATGTCGCGCCAGACCACGGGGCTGCCGTCCCGGGCTTGCGCGGTCTGCGCAAAATGGGCGCCGGCCGGGAAGGGCACGCCCGGGCCGCTGCTGTCGCCGATGGGGGCGATGCCGCCGTCGGGCAGCGTGAACCAGGGCGCGGCCTCGGCGGCCAGGGACAGCAGGGTGGCGTGCGGTTCCGCCAGCGAGGGGTACAGGGCCAGCCTCAGCTTGCGGAAGGTGCGCATGATGAAGAGATGGTAGGAAGGCGAATTCTCCGTATGGATGCCGTGGCGGTCGAACTGGGTCTGCAGCATGGCGCGCAGTTGCGGCTCGGCCTGGGCGGGCGGGGGCTTGGCGCCGGGCTGGCCGGCCAGGGCCAGTTCCAGCAGGCGCAGTCCGTGCAGCTGGAAGACCCCGTGGTTGCCCGCCGAGATGAAGCCCGGCTCGTTGAGCTTGTCCGCATGTCTTTGCGCCAGCTGCAGGACGGCGGCGGCTTCGTCGGCGGACAGCGCCACCCGGCCCTGCTGCTGCAGCCAGAGCAGCAGGGCCAGGTGCTGCGCCCGCAGCCCGACCGCCATGTCGTACCAGGCGAAGCTGCTGGCCTGCCTGCGGGCGACGTGATAGCGGTGCCAGTCGAGCACGTAGGGCAGGATGTCGCGCCGCACGCGCGACCAGTCGCCGGTCTTGAGGCAGGCCCGCCAGATCGGCGACAGGAAGCGCCAGGCCTGCAGGTGGAAGCGCCAGTTGCGGTCGGCGAACGGGTCCATGGACCAATCCACCGGCGGCGCCAGGGGGACGGGCGATACGTCGGGGCGCGGCTGGAAGCCGTCGGCCGGCAGCCGCGAGCCGCCGCCCTCGAAGGCCTGGAAATCCTCGTGCCGCAGCACCGGCCGTTCCCGGCCGGCGCCGGTGGCGGAGAACCTCTCGCTCAGCGCGATGATGGCGTCCACCATGTGTGCCGGCTCCGGGCCGTGGCCGGCGGGATCGTCGTAGACGAAGGCGAAGTGCCGGTGGTCCCGCGAGTAGCCCGTGCTGCTCGGCAGGCCCAGGGCCTGCGCCAGCAGGGGAAAGTGTTCCTGGTAGTGGTGGCGGTCCAGCCGGTTCTGCACCACGATGGCCCGGCAGCCCGCCGCGTCGCGCCAGACGTGCTGCATGCAGAATCGTTCGGGCATGTCCTGCGAGGCCTGCGCGGCGGGCATGCCCCCGAAGGCGATCCTCAGCAGGTCGTCGCGCTGGCGCGCGAAGAAGCGGCTGGCATCCACCTGGGGATTGATCGCCACCGCGGTGCTGCCGGGCAGGCGCGCGGCGGCGGCCAGCGCGGCGAAGCCGCCGCCCGACGAGCCGTAGAACACGACGCCCGCCGGTTCGACGCCCAGGCGCCGCGCCAGCGCCTGCACCGCGCGGGCCAGCGCCTGCGTGGCGTCGTCCCGGGCGGTGCCCATGAACCAGCCGAGCTCCAGCGCCGGGTCGAGTTCCAGCGTCGGGTCGTCCACGGCCAGGACGTGGCCCGGATAGCGCGGCGCCCAGGACCAGCGCGCGAACTTGGGCAGGGTGATGCGCCGGCGGTCCACGGCGCCGGTGAGCAGGACGTAGAGCCGTCCGGCTCGCCCCGGCTGGAAGAGGGCGGGGAAGACGAAGCGCCCGGCGTCCAGCCTGAGCGGGCCGGCATCCGCCTGCCAGGCGTCCAGCGCCGCGAGCGGCGTCGCGGCCGCGGGCATCGCGATGACGCTGCGCGACCTGGCGATGGGGGGCTCGCCGGGGCAGCCATACTCGCAGTGGTAGATGCCGGCCGGGTCCGGTCCGGGCAGCGGGTGCCGCAGTCCGCCGTCGGGCGGGGGCGCGGGCAGTTCGGCCAGGAGGGCGCCGTTGCGGTAGAGCCGCAGCAGCGCGCCGTCCCGCGGCGGCAGGTGGCGCGCGCCGACGGCCAGCTCGTCGCCGGCGCGGCGCAGCGACACGGCCGGCGACGCCACGGTGTGCACCGCGGTGTAGCGGCTCAGCGGCTTGCCGGCGCCCGTGCGCACGAAAACCTTGGCGCGGTAGTCGCCCGGCTGCAGGCGCGTGTCCCAGCGCAGTTCGTTGTCGGCGGAGTAGGCCTGGACGTGCACGCGTTCATCGCCGCGATAGAGATAGAACGCGTACTCGCCTGCCTCGGCCGATTGCGCGCGGGCGTGCAGGACCCCGTCGCGCAGTTCCGAGTGCAGTGCGATCATCGCTGGCGCGTCTGTGCCGGGTCGGGCCGGGACGGCGGGGATACGGGCGCGTAGGCGGTGACCGTGCTGCCGTCGGGGCGCCGCGCGTACACCTTGACCCGGTATCGGTGGCGGGCGGGGTCGGCGCCCGGCCACTGCGCGCTGTCCGAGGCGGAGTACTTCTGTATGGCGATGCGCTCCCTGTCCTGGTAAAGGTAGAAGGCGTATTCGACGGCTCCCGGCAGGCATGCCCGCGCGCTCACGCCTTGCGCGTGGGCCTCGGCGGCGACGGACAACTGCGCCCGGGACGATTCTGCGTCGTCCTGCCGGCACAGCGCCTCGGCGGCGGCGACGATGTCGGCGACCATGCCCTTGGGCTCGGGGCCGTGGCGCGACGTGCCGTCGTACATCAGGGTCCACAACCGGCCCTGCCGGTGCGAGTTGCGGCGCGGGTCCACGCCCGCGCGCCGCGCCATCGGCAGGAAATGCTCGCGATAATGGTGCAGGTCGCGGCGGTTCTGCACGAGCAGGCAGCGCGCGCCGGGGGAGGCCAGCACCGCTTCCAGCGCCGACAGCCGGCCGCGCTGCGTGGCGACAGCTTCGCGCCGTCCTGGCCGGGGAAGGCGATCCTGAGGAACTGCCGCACCGGCCGCACGTGGTACTTGAGCACGTCCGTCTGGGGGTTGATGGCCACCGCGGTGGCGTCGCCCAGCCGGCAGGCCAGCGCCAGCGCGCCGAAGCCGCCCGCCGAAGACCCGTAGCAGACCACCTGCCGGGTGGCCACGCCGGCCTTGTCCGCGACCGCGCCGACCAGGTCGGCCAGGCCCTGCAGCCAGTCCCGCTCGCGCGTCCCGACATACCAGCCTATGCGCAGCCTGTCGGTGTCCAGCGCCAGCGTCGGGTCGGCCACGCATAGCACCGAACCGGGGAATACCGGCGCCCAGCTCCAGCGGTCGAAGTTGGGCCAGGCGCGCGATTTCAGGTCGCGCGCGCCGGACAGCAGGACGTAGAGCCGCCCGCTGCCGGGCTTGGGCCAATAGCAGGCCTCGAATTTCCCTTCGTCTATCGCGACCGAGAAGCGACCTTCCTGGATGGGCGCATGGCGCAGCGATTCCAGGTCGGGCAGCTCGGCCCATTTCTTCTCCGGCAGGGTCGGTCTCTGCGTCGTCATGGCGTCTCCTTGTTTGTCCCGGCGGTGCGCATGGCAGCCCGGTAGGCTTGCGCGACCGTCTCGCCGGCGGCGCGCCAGCTGCGGTTGCGGATGACCCATTCCCGGCCGCGCCGGCCGTATTCGGCGCGCGCCTCGGGCGAGGCCAGCATGTCCTGCAATGTTTGCGCCAGGCTGGCTACGTTGCCCTTCTGGAACACCCTGCCGGTTTCGCCGTCCCGGACGATGGCCTGGAGGGCGCGCACGCTGGAGACCAGCACGGCTTTCTCCAGCGCGAGGGCCTCGAAGGGCTTCATCGGCGAGACGGTCTCGCAGACTTCCCAGGGCTTGCGGGGATAGGCCAGCACGTCGATGATCGAGTAATAGCGCTTGACCAGCGAGTGGTCGACGCGGCCCGGCAGCAGCGCGATGCCGTTCAGGCCCAGCGAGTCGACCAGCTGCCGAAGCGGCCTGCTTTCCAGTCCGTCGCCCACCAGCAGCAGGCGCAGCGGCGTGCCCTGCCGGTGCAGGCGCGCGCAGGCCTGCACGAGATCGTCCAGGCCTTCGTAGTCCACGAAGGAGCCCACATAGCCCACCACGGGCACCTCGGCCGGTATGCCCAGCGATTGCTTCAGGGCCGCGTCGGGCGGCTGCGGCGCAAAGGCGTCGGGGTCCACGCTGTTGGGCGCCATGTGGATGCGGCCCGGGTCGGCCCCGCGCCGCAGCAGCTCCTCGCGCATGTCGCCGGTCAGGGTGATGAGGGCGTCGGCCTCGCGGATGACGAGCGTCTCCAGGTCGGTCACGCGCTCGATCAGCGCCAGGTTCTTGCCGTCCTTGTCGCGCGCGGCGAACACCAGCTCCCACATGCCGGACACTTCGTAGACGAAGGGCAGCCCGAGCTGGCGCGCGGCGACCAGCGCGGGCAGCGAGATCAGATAGGTCGAGCGCCCGTGCACCACGGCGGGCCGCTCGCGCTCGAACAGTTCCCGGTAGCTGGCCACGCTGGCGAGCATGTAGTCCTGCTCGGGCGTCACCTGGCGGTTGTAGCCGGTCGACAGGCGCCGGTAGACGATGCCGCCGACCTCTTCCTGCGGCTCGAAGTGCTGCGCCAGCCTGCTGAAGTGGCTGTCCCAGGGGAAGCCGGGGCGCGTATAGGGCCGGACGTCCATGCCCGCCGCGCGGGTGCCGCCGATCACACCGTGGGCGCGCGTCGCGTAGCCTCCCGATAGCTGCGGCAGGCTGCTGTGCAGGACGTACACGCTGCGGTTGGCCACCGGTTCGATGGTGCGCGGCGCGCGCGCAGCCTCGTGCAGCAGCCGGCGGTAGTGGTCGAGCTCGGCGGCGTGGGCCCCGCCGCGCCATGCCGGCGCGCCCGGGCTGCCCCGGCGCGCGTCCAGCAGGCGCTGGATGGGGCCGTGAGCGCGTCCCCCGGTGATCAGCCAGGTGCGTTCCGCTTCCACCCATTTGCGGCCGTTCTCGCCCAGGCGGGCGCGCAGGGCGGGCGAGGCGATCAGCGTGCGCAGCCTGTCGGTCAGGCTGTCGACGTCGCCCTTGCGGAAGCTCAGGCCGGTCTCGTCCTCGCGCACCATCTCGCTCAGGGCGCGCACGTCCGAGACCAGCACCGCCTTCTTCATGGCCATGGCTTCCAGCGGCTTCATGGGCGAGACCATTTCGCAGACCGGCCAGGGCTTGCGCGGGAAGGGCGCGATGTCGATGAGCGAGTAGTAGCCCTCGACTTCCTCGTGCGGGACGCGGCCGGGCATGGTCAGCCAGTCGAGGAAGCCGCCTTCCAGGGCGATGCGCGTGATCTCGCGCATGATGGGGCCCATCTCGCCGCCGGAGACGTTCTCGTTGCCCACCAGCAGCAGGCGAAAGGCGATGCCTTCCCGCTTCAGGCGGGCGCAGGCCTGCGCCAGGTCTTCCAGCCCTTCGTAGTCGACGAAGGTGCCCACGTAGCCGATCACCGGCACGCCTTCGGGAATGCCCAGCCGCTCGGCCAGGGCCCGGTCGCGGCGCAGCGGGTTGAAGCGGGTCGGGTCGCAGGAATTGGGCAGCAGGTCCAGCCGCCCGGCCGGCACCCCGCGCGCCACCAGTTCCTCGCGCATCGGCTCGGTGAGCGTGAACACGTGGTCGGCGCGCTCGGCCACGCCGGTCTCCATGGCCTGCTCGACCTTGTACTCGATCGTCCTGGCATAGGCCGCGTTGCGCGACATGGAGGTGATTTCCCAGAAGCCGCGCACTTCGTAGACGAAGGGCAGGCCCAGGCGGCGCGCGGCGATCAGCGCGGGCAGCGCGGTCAGGTAGTTTGAGGCCGACATCACCACTTCCGGCCGCAGGGCGCGGAACTTCTCGGCCAGGGCGTCGGCGGCGGCGACGATGTAGGGGTCGGTCAGCACGCCGCCGTCGCTTTGCTTGACGCGCGAGCCCTGCTTGAGCGGCTTGAGGATGCGCACGTAGCGCAGGCCGTCCACGACCTCGTCCGCGGCGATGCCGGCCGGGTCCATGTCGGGCTTCATGTCCAGGGGAAAGCCCGGGCGCGTGATCGTGACTACATCGTGGCCGGCCCGCTGCAGGCCGAGCGCGATGCCTTGCGAGCGCGTGGCGTAGCCGCCCGAGGAGAAGGGCAGCGAGTTGTGCAGGATGTAGCAGATGCGGCCGGGCACGGGGTCTATCGGCGTAACCTTGGCCGGGCTGGCGAGGTCCAGCAGCGCCAGGCGGGCCACCCGGTGGGCCTGGATCTGCTTGAAGGCGAGCAGTTCCGCCTCGTCGGCGCTGCGGTCGTAGAGCCGCTCCAGCTCGCGGCTGATCGCGTAGGCGGCCGGCACGTCGGCGGCCTGCACGGCCGACCAGAAGGCGCCGAGCAGGATGGGGCTGCTGCGGTGATGGCCCAGCGCGCGCTGCGCGCAGGCCAGCTGGGTGCCGGCCTTGCCGCCGGGGTCCAGGTGCAGGCCCAGCGCGACCAGGTCGCCGGCGATCTCGCGCGGCGAGCGTCCGGGAGCCTGTTCCACGGCCTGCCAGGCCGCCTCCAGGCCCTGGCCGGCGGCCAGGCCGCGCCAGCGTTCGAGGTGTTCGGCCGGGGGCGGCGGCGGCGCGGAGTCGCCCAGGCGCTCGCGCAGCACCTTCGTCTTGTCCGATGCCGGTCGCGGCGTGGCCAGGGGCGAGAAGGCGGTGCCGGGGTTGGTCGGCGCCCGGCGCAGCAGCCGCAGCCGGCGGTGCACCACGGCGTTCGCCTGCGGGTGCCACTGGCGCAGCGTGATGCCCTGCAGCACCAGCCCCTTGGGCAGCTTGAACACGATGTGGAAGGACAGGTCGTCCTTGCCGGCCGGGCTGAGATAGCGGTAGAAGCCGAGCTTGGCCGAGTGCGACAGGCCCGTGGCCGTCCGGGTGGCGGCGATGTCCGCGGGCGTTTCGGCGAAATCGAAGCGGGCCACGGCGGGCTGGCCCCGCTCCAGGCGGGGATCGGTCTCGAAGCGGCCTTCCAGCACGTAGGTGACGCCGGCCGCGATGCGAGGCTGGATGGCCACGCCGTCGCTGTCCAGGCTTACGGCGGCGCCGTCGCCCGGCAGGTCCAGGACTTCGACCAGTTCGGTGCGGGCGGGGCGGGCCAGGCCGGCCGTGGCCGCCTTGGCCGTGGCCGTCCTGGCTGGGACCGCCTTGGCTGGGACTGCCTTGGCTGGGACTGCCTTGGCCGCAGGCGCCTTGCCGCCGGCTGCGGGCTTTCCCGCCCGGGCCGGCCGGTCGGGCGGCTGGCCGGCCGCCGGCTGCGCGGCCGCCTTGGCCGGCACGCGCGCAGGCGCGGCGGCTGCGGCCGGCGCCTCGCCGGGGACACGCGCGTGCCGTCCGCCGTGCGAGAACAGCAGGATGGCCGCGCCGGTGCAGGGCAGGCCGGGGTCCTGCCGCCAGCGCTGCAGGCAGAACTCCATGCGCGCCGCGCCGTGCGGCACCGAGAAAGTCTCCCGGGCGATCTCGCCGCGCTGGCTGCGCAGGAGATACCGGTAGGCGCCGGCCTGGTCGGAATAGAAGAAGCCGCCATGGCGTCCCGCCAGCAGCCGGTCGGCGGCGTCGAAGAAGCGCACGCGCAGCAGCACGCTATCGGCGCTGCAGTCGTAGGTGCCGGCAAGGCGGAAGGCCAGCGTATAGGTGGCGTGCATGCGCACGGCCGCCGACAGCCACGATTCGGCGACCGGCACCGGATGCGCGTCGTGGCCGGTCGCCTGCCACAGGCGCTCGCCCAGTTCCTCGTCGGTGGCCGGGGGCGGGCCGTCGGCCAGGACCAGCCGGTTCTCGTGCGGCGGGCATACGGTCAGCGACAGGCGCTTGGAGGCCATCGGCGGGCGGCCGATGGACCAGACGCGCCACAGGACCAGGCAGACCTCGGCGTGGCAGGCCTGCTCCGGGGCGTGGAAGACCCGGCCGAAGCGGTGGCCCTGCTCGCGTTGCGTGCCGGGATAGAAGTAGTTTCCCGCCTTGTCGCTGTAGGACAGCCCGGGCAGCGGCGTGTCGATGACCCGGCCCTGGGCGTCCAGGAAACGCACCCTGGCCATCACCGTGCGCAGGTCGTTGCCCGCCAGGTCGATGGCGCCCGAGAAATGGCAGGAAGCGCCAGGCGGTACCTCGGCGCGCAGCCACTGGGGCTGGCGCGAGATGGCGGTCATGCGCGGGAAGGCGTTGCCGTCGTCGTCGGGCCTTGCGGCGTACGCCGGCGCGGTCGCCCTGGGCAGGCTCAGCGTGGCGAGCGCGAACGGCGCCCGGGCGGGACGTTTTCCGAAGAAGGAGCGTATCGAGGCAAGCATCGGTTCTGGTTCTGTTCGGAAGGGCCGTGGCGCAATCGGCGTCAGCCTTTGCCGTGCGCCAGGAGGATGTCGACGATCTGCCGGCTGGCAGTGCCGTCTCCGTACGGGTTGTGGGCGAAAGCCATCTTGTTGTATTGGACTTCGTCGTCGAGCAGCGTCTGTACTCCCTGGGCGATGTCGCGGCTTTCCGTGCCGACCATTTTCACGGTGCCGGCCTCGACCGCCTCGGGCCGTTCCGTGTTCGAGCGCATGACCAGCACCGGCTTGCCGATCGACGGCGCCTCTTCCTGGATGCCGCCGGAGTCCGTCAGGATCACGGTGCTGCGCATCATGAGCCAGACGAAGGGCAGGTAATCCTGCGGCTCGATCAGGTGCACGTTGTCCATGCCCGTCAGGATGCGCTGCACCGGCTCGCGCACATTGGGGTTGAGATGGACGGGATAGACGAAGCGGACGTCCGGGTTGTGCCGGGCCAGTTCGCCGATCGCCAGGCAGATGTTCTCGAAACCCCTGCCGAAGTTCTCCCGGCGGTGGCCGGTGATGAGGATCATGCGCTGCCCTTCCTGGATGAAGGCGAAGCGCTGCGCCAGCTCCCGGTTCAGGGCCGGGTCCGACTCGATCTGATGCTTGACGCGGGCCAGGGCGTCGATGACGGTATTGCCCGTCACGAAGATGCGCGAACCGGGCACGCCTTCCTGGCGCAGGTTCTCGGCGGACTTCTCGGTGGGGGCGAAGTGCAGCGAGCTCAGCACCGAGGTCAGCTGCCGGTTGGCTTCCTCGGGCCAGGGCGACCAGATGTCGTGGGTGCGCAGGCCCGCCTCCACGTGGCCGACGGGCACCCGGGCGTAGAAGGCGGCCAGCGCCGCCGTCAGCGTGGTCGAGGTGTCGCCGTGCACGAGCACGTAGTCCGGGGGGAATTCGTCGAGCACGTCCTTCATGCGGGTCAGGATGCCGGCCGTGACGTCGTACAGGTTCTGGCCCGGCTTCATGATGTCGAGGTCGTAGTCCGGCCGGATGCGGAAGAGCTCCAGCACCTGGTCCAGCATCTGGCGGTGCTGCGCGGTGACGCAGACGCGGGATTCGAAATCGGGATGGTCGTGCAGCGCCTGTATCAGGGGCGCCATCTTGATGGCTTCCGGGCGCGTGCCGAATATGGTGAGGACTTTCATGTTGCGTGCGTCTGAGTGGGCGAAAGGGTCAGTCCCTGTGGTCCCGGATGGTGGCCAGGGTGAAGCGCGCGATGGCGTACAGCATCGACAGCCCGACCAGCAGCGTGAACAGGCCGTAGGCGATGCGCGGATAGCGCGCCTCGTCCGGCAGCGTGGGCTGGGAGATCACCGCCAGGGTCTTGAGCTTGCGCAGGCCCTCGATGCGCGCGTTCTCGGCGCTGGCCACCGACAGCTTGTAGGCCTCCTCGGCGATGCGCACCTGCAGCGCGAGGCCTTCGTATTGCGAGGCCAGGGTGTTGAGCCGGTCCTTGTCGTCTTCCGGGCCAGCCAGGCGCTTGCGTTCGGCGGCGATCTGGCGCTTGACCGCCTCGATCTCCACGCTGCGGTTGCGCACCGCCGGCGATTGCGCGCCGTAGGTCTGCTGCAGCGTGTACAGCTCGGCCTGCAGCCGGGCCAGCTCGCCTTCCAGGTTGCCCAGCAGCGCCGAGCGCGAGGCGCCCGTGCTCAGCGGGTCGAAGATGCCGTGGCGGTTCTGGAAGCGCAGCAGCTCGTTCTTGCTTTCCTCGTAGGCGCGCTGGGCGTTGTCGCGCTCTTCCATGGCGAAGCGCAGCTGCTCGCGCGCGATCTGGTGCGATATGTCGTTGACGAAGACTTCGCTCTGCCTGAGGATTTCCCGGTTGACCGCCTGCGCGAAGGCCGCGTCGAAGCCCTGCACCGAAATCTGCAGCAGGCCGACCTGGTCGTCGTAGTGCACCGAGACCCGGTTGCGGTAGTAGTCGAGCAGGTCGGTCTGCGTGCTGCGCCGGGGCAGGTAGTAGGGCAGGTCCGCCATGTGCCGGCGGTAGTGCGAGCGCAGGTCCAGCTTGTCCTGCAGGTGCTCGAGCATGTCCATCGACAGGATGTAGCGCTGCAGGTAGAGCGTGTCCTCCGTGGAGGCGGGGGTGATGCCGGTCAGCATGGTCACCAGCCCCGTCGTGCCGCCTGCGGTTTCGCCGGCGCGGCGCACGACGACGATGGATTCGCTGACGTAGCGGTCCGCCGCGACCAGGGTGTAGTACAGCGCGGCGGCCAGAAGCGGCACGGCGATGATCCACAGCGCCAGCCGGCGCGGCGTCAGCATTTCGAGGAGTCGGTCCGAATTCTTCATGGGGTCAGAGGCTCATGTAGGCCTGGGTGCCGGCCTTGGCGTCCTCGTAGAGGGTGATGCCTTCCTTGCGCACGAGCAGGACCACGTCGCACAGCCGCAGGACTTCGGACATGGTGTGCGTCACGAGGATGACCCGGGAGCGCCCGATGCGCTCGGCGAAGGCCTCGGCGGCCTTGCGGCGGAAGCTCGCGTCGCCCACCGACATGACCTCGTCGATGAGGTAGTAGTCGAAGTCGAAGGCCATGCTCAGCCCGAAGGACAGGCGCGAGCGCATGCCGGAGGAATAGGTGTTGACCGGCTCGTCGAAGGCGGGGCCGATGTCGGCGAACTCGCGCACGAACTCGATCTTGCGGCGCATGGCGGCGCCCATCTGGCCGTAGATCCGGCAGACGAAGCGGACGTTGTCCCGCCCGCTCATGCTGCCCTGGAAGCTGCCGCTCAGGCCCACCGGCCACGATATGGATGCGTCGCCGGTCAGGATGCGGCCGCTGTCGGGCTGGTCCATCCCGCCGATCAGGCGTATGAGGGTGCTCTTGCCTGCGCCGTTCGGGCCGATCAGGCCGATGCTCTTGTCCTTGGGGATTTCCAGCGACAGGTCGCGGAATACGTAGCGGCGCCCGCGCGGCGTGCGGTAGGACTTCGTGACGCGGTCCAGGACGATCATAGGGCCATCATGCGCTGGCGCAGGGCGCGGTACAGGCCCAGGCTGAGGAACAGCATGACCGCCGTTACGGCGGCGACGTACTGCGCGGAAATGCCCTGCATGGCCGGGTAGAAGGGGAAGAAGGCGCCGCGGATGAGCTCCAGCAGGTGCATGAACGGGTTCCACAGCATCAGCGCGCGCGTGCTTGCCGGGAAGTGCCAGGGCGGCAGGATGACGCCCGACAGGAAGTACAGCGGCATGAACAGCAGCCGGATCGCCAGCTTGGCCTCGGGCAGCGCATAGCCTATCGCCGCCAGGATGCCGCCCAGCGAGAAGCCGAAGACCAGGCCCAGCGCCATGTAGCCCAGCCATTCCAGCGGCCGGGCGATGAGGACTTCCATGCCGGCCCAGGCCATGGCGGACAGGATCAGGGCGAACACCGAGACGGAAAGCAGGGTCTCCACGATCAGGCGGGCGACGAAGGTGTCCATCAGCGTCACCTGGCGGTAGGCGAACAGCCCCTTGTTGGCGTTGGCGCCTTCCATCATGCGCAGCGCAGTGTTCTTGATCAGCAGGAAGGGCATGACGCCGGTCAGGAGGAACAGCGGATAGTCCATGCCGGGCACCGTCCGGTTGCGCAGCAGGGACATGACCAGCACCAGCCCCACCATGTGCGCCAGCGGCTCGGCCAGCACCCAGACCACGCCCAGGCGATTGCGTCCGAAGCGGCCGAGCATTTCGCGCAGCACCAGCGCATGGATCACCGCGCGCATGATGCGCAGGGAAGAGCGCTTGCGCATGTTCGGCCGCTCCGTCACGCCAGGGCCGGCGAGCGGCCGGCGGCCGGCGTCGCCGGGCCACGGTTCGCTTTCAAGCGGCGCGCGCCGAAGCCACTGCGGCGTCGTGCTGCGCTTCCTCGAAGTCCGGGGCGATGGTGATGGCCTTGCCGTCGACCACGCCCACCGCGTCGACCACCACCTGCGATTCGCGCAGCTGGGAGCGCAGGTGCTGGAACGGCGTATGCGCCACCAGCACCACGATCACGTCGGCCTGGGCGACGGCCTCTTCCAGGCCCACCAGGCTGGCGCGCCCGAGCTGGGCGGGCAGGGCGTCTATGTTGGGTTCGACGACGAGGAACTGGCCGCGGTGCCGGTTGATCAGTTCCGCGGCGATGTGCAGCGCGGGGCTTTCGCGCAGGTCGTCGATGTCGGGCTTGAAGGCCAGGCCCAGCAGGGCGATGCGCACGTCGGTCTCCTTGCGGTCGGGCAGCTGCGCCATCGCGCTGGCGCCCAGGACCTCCTGGACGACCCAGTGCGGCTTGTCGTCGTTGATGTGGCGGGCGGCCCGGATCAGCCTGGCTTCCTGGGGCGTCTTGTTGACGATGAACCACGGGTCCACCGCGATGCAGTGGCCGCCCACGCCGGCGCCCGGACGCAGGATATTGACGCGCGGGTGGTGGTTGGCCAGGCCGATCAGCTCCCACACATTGATGTCGAGCTTGTCGCAGATCAGCGACAGCTCGTTGGCGAACGCGATGTTCACGTCCCGGAAGGCGTTCTCGGTCAGCTTGGACATTTCGGCCGTGCGGGCGTCGGTGACCAGCAGCTTGCCGCGCACGAAGATGCGGTAGACCTGGCACGCGCGCGTCGAGCTTTCCGGGGTCAGGCCGCCGATGATGCGGTCGTTCTCCACCAGCTCGCGCACGACCTGGCCCGGCAGAACCCGTTCGGGGCAATAGGCCACGTAGACGTCGATCTCGCCGTCGCCGGCCTGGCCGACCGGCAGGCGCAGGTCCGGGCGCGCCTCGGCCAGCCATTGCGCGAGCTGCTCGGTCGCGCCGACCGGCGAGGTGGATTCCAGGATCACGATGTTGCCGGCACGCAGCTGCGGGGCGATAGCGCGCGCCGCGGCTTCGATGTAGCTCAGGTCCGGCGCGTGGTCCTGGTCGAAGGGGGTGGGCACGGCGATCAGGAAGGCGTCGGCCGGCTCGGGCTGCGTGGTCGCCCGCAGGTGGCCGTCCTGGACGGCGGCCTGCACCACGCGGTCGAGTTCGGGCTCGACGATGTGTATGCGGCCCTGGTTGATGGTATCGACGGCGTGGCGATTGATGTCCACGCCGACGACTTCGGTCTTGCGCGATGCGAACAGCGCTGCGGTGGGCAGGCCGATATAGCCCAGGCCGACGACAGAAACCCGCTTGATGGTCTGAGAAGACATGAAAACCTCTTCGAGAGACAACTGACTGCACCTTCCGTTGCCGGAATACGAGGCAGCGCACGGCCACTGCACGCTGGCGCGAGCCGGCGCGCTGCATATTGGCGGGCTGTTTACCTCTTGGAGTTGATGGGGAAGGGCAGTAAGCGAATACCTGCCTTCACCGGGCCGGCGGCGATTTGTCGGGCGCCGGAGACCCCTTGGCAACGCTTTTGTTGCGGGGAAGATTCTGCCGCGCTTCTTTGCTTTGGATTATTTACGCGCGGCGAAATGTGAGTTTAGATGTAACCCCGGAGATTACCCGGGGATAATGCTGAAAATAATAATATCGTGCTTACCGGCATATCTGCCAGTTGGCGCGGGACTCCCACCGCATGGCCGGAAAAAGAGGGCTGGCGGCCAGAACGGCGCGGTCTTCGATTTTCACGAGCACGATTTTCCGGTTTTCGTCCACTTGCGCCACCGTGGCGTGCGCGATTTGTCCAGGCCAGGAGCCCGGCGTGGTGACGGAGCAGACGGCGGCGCCGATTGTCAATTTCGTGCTTCGCCGGCCGGCCCGGTCGCGCTGGACCATGGCCGCGGTGGGCGGGGTATCGGCAAACCCCTGTTGCCATCGTGCGCGAAGCGTGTCGCCGGAAACACCGAATGTGTATAGTCCCCGCCCGTCGTAGCGATCGTCCCGCCACTGCCCCTGGTATCGGTCGCCGCGCCAGGGCGAGGCCGTTCCGAACCAGTACGTGCCGGTACCCGCCCGGCGGTCGGCCAGCCATTGGCCGGCGTAGATATCGCCGTTCGCGTAGTACTGGATGCCGGGGCCTTCGCGCAGGCCGTGGACGAATTCGCCCTGGTAGCGGCCGTCCGGCCCGGAGGCCAGGCCCTGCCCGTGCGCCAGCCCGTCCCGGCATTGGCCGGCGTAGCCGTCCTGCAGCCCGGGGCTCAGCACGGAGCAGGCAGGCGGGGAAGACGGCGGGGACGAGGGGGAAGGCAGGGGGGGCGGCGAGGGCGCCGCCGCGGGCAGCGGCTGCGCCGCGGCGGCCCGTGCGAGGCAGGCGGCGCCGCAGGCAAGCAGGAGCAGGTATCGCGTCATGGCTGGCGTCCGGGGGGCAGATCGGCGAAGTCCTGCCAGTCGGCCGGCGTGCGCGGCGCATCCAGCAAGGGTCGTACGGTGCGGGCCAGGTCGGCGGGCGGTTCCAGGAACTGGGCGCCCCGGCCGGGCCAGCGCGAGAACCGGACGTCGGCCGCGGAGGCCCCGCCCCGGCCGCCGGCCAGGCGCGACAGCGGCCATTGCAGGAACACGCCCTGGTCGCTGCCGCGCCCGTGGGCGTACCATGCGCCGATTTCCAGGCCGCCGGCCAGGCGATAGGCGGCTTCCAGGCGGGTGCCGTGGTCGCCGCCGAGGAAGCGCCCCGCGCGGGCCGTCAGCGTCAGGCGCTGTGCCCAGGGGGGACGATAGTGCGCCGAGGCCATCCAGGTGGTGCGGCCGCCATGCTGCAGGCCCAGTCCCGTGAACTCGCGCGGCCGCACCGTGTTGGCCGCCAGGTCCAGGGCCCAGCGCCGGCTGGGCGAGAGATAGAGCGCCTGCGCGCCCAGGCCGGCGAACATCGCGTCGTACCAGCCGGCCGAGGCGCGCAGGTAGCGGCGCGGCCCGGCCTGCCAGGTGCGGTGCAGGGTCGCCTTGTCCAGGCGGGCCCAGGCGGCGTCGACGTAGGCGCCCAGCCGCGCGCGGGCGGCGGCCGAAGGCGTCTGCCCATCGCCGGGCTCGCCCGGCATCCGGCGGGCCGCGCGCAGGGCCAGGGTGGCCTGGGCCTGCCAGCCCGGCGCGATCTGCAGGCTGCCGTCGATCTTCAGGCCGCTTTCGTAGGCGGTGCCGCCCTCGGGAGTGTCCCGGTAGAAGGAGGCATAGGGACGCAGGGACAGGCCGTGGCCCGCCGGGGAGACCCAGGCCAGTTCGCGCAGGCTGCGCCCGCTTTCGCGGGGCAGCTCGCGCGCCTGGGCCTGCGCGGCCGCAAAGTCGGCGGGACTGGCGGAGTCGGCGGGATCGGCGGGATCGGCCGGGTCGCCGCCGGCGGCGGTCGCCGGGCCCGGCGCATCGTCCCCGTCGGCGACGTGGACGGACCGGCCCAGCGCCTCGCCGGTGGCCTCGCCCAGGAAATACCGCCGCAGCACGGCCAGGTTCTCGAACCGGTAGTCCAGGCCGGCCGTGCCGGGAGACCCCAGGCGGATATCGAGGCGGCGGGTATCCAGCGGCAGGTAGGCCGCGGCGATGCGCGCGGCCCGCGACAGGGCGCGCGCCGGCGTGCGCCGGTAGCCGTCGGCGAGCTGCAGGGCGAAGCCGTCGGGGCGGCGCTCCAGGCTCACCTGGACGAAGCCGTCGTTGTACAGGGCATGGAACAACTGCACGTGCAGCGCCCGCTGCGCGGCCCAATCCCGGGTGCGGGCGACGGCTTCGTCGCGGTGCCAGGCGCCGCCGGGCAGGGGGCCGCCGTCGTCGGTCCAGTCCGGCGCGGGCGAATAAGGGCCCGGATTTTCGCGCAATTGGGCCGCGGCGGTGGCGGGGGCGCACATCAGCAGGGCGAGGAGCAGGGGCCATGCCGGTCCTGTGCCCCGGCCGGCCCACCTGCGGGCCGGCCGGGGCCGGCGCCGCGGGGGAGTTTTCTTCATACGGGAAAAATAGGGGGACGCTGCGTGCAGCCTGCGCAAGGGGTTATGCTACGCGCCACAGTTTATTATCGATTCCTGGTCTGGCGATCGCAGGATGAAAACCCTTTCGTTTATCCCGATTCATTATCCGGCGGTTGCCAGGATAAAAACATTGAAAATGCGCAGGATATATTCCAAGAGTTTTCTTCCGTGATAAGAAAAACATTCGGCGCCCTGCGCGTCGGCCTGGTCGCCGACGATTTGACGGCGCAGTCGCTCTCGCTCGAGTGCCAGGTCTTCCAGCTGACCCCCCTGAATTACCGCTACGTCCTGCACTGCTGGAAGCCCGACCTGATCCTGGTCGAATCCGCCTGGGAAGGATGCCGCGGGGCATGGCGCTACGGGATCGCCACCTATCCGGACCATCCCCGCCGCACCAACCGGACGTTGCGCAAGCTGGTGGCCAGGGCCAGGGAACTGGCGATACCGGCGGCGTTCTGGAACAAGGAAGACGGCGTGCATTTCGACCGCTTCATCGATAGCGCGGCGCTGTTCGACCATGTATTCACCGTCGACGGCAACTGTGTGCCGCGCTACCGCGAACGGCTGCCCGCGCAGTGCGGCGTGCAGCCGCTGATGTTCGCCGTGCAGCCCCGCATCCACTCTTTCACGGGCTTCGACTTCCGGCTGCGGCGAGCCGCCTTCGTCGGCAGCTACAGCCGCCACATCCACGCCGCCCGGCGGGCGCGGCAGGACATGCTGTTCGAGGCCGCGGCGGAACTGGGCGTGACCGTGTACGACCGCAACTCCCGGCGCCGTTCCCCCGACTACCGCCTGCCGCCGCTGCAGCATCTCGACGTGCGCCCGCGCATCGCCTACCGGGACACCGCCGACGTCTACCGCCGCTACGTCGCCTCGCTGAACGTCAACACCATCGAGGATTCGGACACCATGTTCTCGCGCCGGCTGGTGGAAATCCTGGCCTGCGGGGGCATGGCCGTGACCACGCCCGCCCGCTCGGTGTCGCGCCTGTTCGCGCCGTATTGCCACGTGGTCGATTCCGCGGAGGCCGCGCGCGAGGTCTGCGCGCGGCTGGCGCACGGCCCCGCCTCCGACGACCTGGAGCGCGCTCGGGCGGGCGCGGACTACGTGCTGAGCGAACATACCTGGGCGCACCGGCTGGCCCAGATCGCCGAGGAGGTCGGCCTGTGAAGGACGCTCGCGCGGTGTACGCGGTCTCGCCCTGGGACCGCGGGCTGTGGCGGCAGCGGCACGCGCTGGGCAGGCTGCTGCAGGCGCGCATCGTGGCCGGCTGGGGCGCCGCGCCGCCTGCCGGCGCGACGGCCTGGCTGGGCTGGGGCCGCAAGGCGAGCGGCCTGCGCGCCCAGGCGCTGGCCGAGCGCAGCGGCCTGGCCTGCCTGCGCCTGGAGGACGGATTCCTGCGCGGCCTGGCGCCGGGCGGGCCGGGGACCGGCCTGTCGATCGTGGTCGACGACGAGGGCATCTACTACGACGCCGCCCGCCCGTCGGCGCTCGAAACGCTGGCGCGCCGGCGCTTGAGCCCGGCGCAGGCGCTGCGCGCGCAGTCGCTGTGCCGCGCATGGCGCGAGGCCGGGCTGTCCAAGTACAACCACGCCCGCGATGCCGAGGCGCACCCGGAGCCGGGCTGCGTGCTGGTGATCGACCAGACGCGCAACGATGCGTCCGTGGCGGGGGGGCTGGCCGACGCCTCCAGCTTCGCGGCCATGCTGGCGGCGGCCTGCCGCGAGAATCCCGGCAAGCCGGTGCTGCTGAAGCCGCATCCCGAGGTGGCCTCGGGGCGCAAGCAGGGCTACCTGGCCGATCTCGCCGGCTTGCCGCCGCAGGTCCGCGTGCTGGCCGGCGACGTCCATCCCGCCAGCCTGCTGGCGGGCGTCTCGGCCGTCTACGTGGTGACTTCGCAGGTGGGATTCGAGGCGCTCATCTGGGGCAAGCCGGTGCGTACCTTCGGCATGCCCTTCTACGCCGGCTGGGGGCTGACGCAGGACGCCCTGCCGGCGCCGGCGCGGCGCTGCCGCCTGACGCTGGAGCAGCTCGTGCACGCCGCGCTGGTGGACTATCCGCGCTATGCCGATCCGCACACGGGCGAAGCCGCCAGCGTCGAGGCGGCAATGGACTGGATCGCATTGCAGCGGCGCATGCGCGCGCGCTTTCCGGCGGCCGTGCACGCCTGCGGTTTTTCGCGGCGCAAGCGCGTCTACGTGCGGGAATTCCTGGCCGGCAGCGAGCCGCGCTTCGTCGCCGATCCGGCGGACGCGCCCGCGCACGGCGCGCTCGCCGTCTGGGGGCACCGGATGGAAGCGCAGGGGCATGCGCGGCTCGATGCGCGGCCGGGGCCGCTGCTCAGGCTGGAGGACGGTTTCCTGCGCTCGGTCGGGCTGGGCGCCGCGCTGATCCGGCCCCTGTCCTGGGTGATCGACGACATCGGGATCTACTATGATGCGCGCCGCCCGTCGCGGCTCGAGCGGCTGCTGCGCGAACATGCGTTCGACGCGGCGCTGCGCGCACGCGCGGCGGCGCTGCGCCGCAGCCTGTGCGAGCTCGGCCTGACCAAGTACAACGTGGGGACGGGAGCGTGGCGCCGGCCGCCAGGCCGCGACCGCGTGGCGCTGGTGGTGGGGCAGGTCGAGCGCGACGCCTCGCTGCGCTACGGCGCCGGCGCGGTGGCGCGCAACATCGATCTGCTGCGCGCCGCGCGCGCGGCGCGTCCCGACGCCTACCTCGCCTACAAGCCGCACCCCGACGTGCAGGCCCGGCTGCGCCGCGCCGGCCGGGGCGAGGACCAGGCCGCGCAATACTGCGACGAGGTGATAGGCGACGTGCCCTTCGCGGCGGTCCTGGCGGAGGTCGACGAGGTCCACGTCATGACCTCGCTGGGCGGCTTCGAGGCGCTGTTGCGCAGCTGCCCGGTCGTCACGCACGGCCAGCCGTTCTACGCGGGATGGGGACTGACGCAGGACCTCGGCCTGTCGCCGGAAGTGGCCGCGCGGCGCGGCCGCCGGCTCCACCTGGACGAGCTGGTGGCGGGCGCGCTGCTGCTGTATCCCACCTACGTGAGCGCCCGCACGCGGGCATTCTGCGAGGCCGAGCAGGTGGTGCGGGAACTGGACGAGGCGCGCGCCGGCCGGCCGGCGCGCGCGCCGGGGCTCTGGCGGTGGCTGGCGGCGCGCCTGGGAGCGGGAGCGTGAAGCATCACGGCGGCCCGCCGCCGCGCAGTTTTCTCTTCCTGCAGGGCGTCTGCTCGCCCTTCTTCGCCCGGCTCGGCGATGCCTTGCGCGCGCGCGGCCATGCCGTGCATCGCATGCATTTCAACGCCGGCGACGTGCTGCAGTGGGGCCTGCGCCGCGGATGGCGCTACCGGGCCCCGCTCGCGCAGCTGCAGGCGCATGCGCGCGACCTGCTGGCCCGGCACGGCATCGGCGACGTCGTCCTGTTCGGCGACCAGCGTCCCGTGCACCGGGCCGTGCTGGGCGCCGCGGTACAGGCCGGCGCGCGCGCGCACGTGTTCGAGGAGGGGTACTTCCGCCCCGCCTGGGTGACGCTCGAGCGTGGCGGCGTGAACGGCAATTCCCTGCTGCCGCGCGATCCGCAGTGGTATCGCGAGACGGGCGCGCGGCTGCCCGACTACGGCAACGGAGCCCCCGTGCCCGCGCCCCTGCTGGTGCGCGCCTGGCACGATGCCTGCTATCACCTGGCCGGTGCGTTCAATCCCGTCTGCTTCCCGCACTACCGCACGCATGCGCTGCATACCGCGCCCGTGGAATACGCGGCCTATCTGTGGCGCGCCCAGCGCACGCAGCGCCGCCTCGGGGCCGATGCGCGCCGGGTGCGGGAGCTGGTCGCCGCGAAGACGCCCTATTTCCTCCTGCCGCTGCAACTCGATACCGATGCCCAGGTCCGCTATCACTCGCGCTACGCGCACATGGGCGAACTGCTGGGGGAAGTCGTCGCTTCCTTCGCGCGCCATGCACCGACGGACGCGCAGCTGGTGGTCAAGATCCACCCCCTGGATTGCGGGCTGCGCGACCACGAGGGCGAGCTGTACCGCCTGGGCCGGGAGTTCGGCGTGGCGGAGCGGCTGTGCTTCCTGGAAAGCGGCCATTTGCCGACCCTGCTCGGCCACGCCCGGGGCGTGGCGACGATCAACAGCACCGTGGGCGGCTCGGCGCTGGTGCACCGCTGCCCGCTCATCGCGCTGGGGCGAGCGATCTACGACATGCCGGGCCTGACCCACCAGGGCACGCTGGACAGCTTCTGGCGCGAGCGCGAGAAGCCCGACGCAGAATTGTTCCGATGCTTTCGCAATACCGTGATCCATACGACCCAGATCAACGGCGGCTTCTATACGCGCGCCGGAATCGACATGACGGTGCGGGCCGCGGTGCCGCGCATCGAGGCGACGCCATCGCTGCTGGAGCAGTGGCTGTGACGGCCAAGCGCGATCCGCGGCGCGTGGTCATCACCGGCGCGAGCGGGGCCATAGGCGGCGCGCTCGCCCTGGCCTACGCGGCGCCGGGCGTGACGCTGTTCCTGCAGGGGCGGCGCGCCGACCGGCTGGCCGCGCTGGCCGGGCAGTGCCGCGCGCGCGGCGCGCAGGCGCAGGTCGGCGTGCTGGACGTGGCCGACGAGCCGGCCCTGCGCGCCTGGCTGCGCGGGATATGCCGGCACGCGCCGCCCGACCTGCTGGTGGTGGCGGCGGGCATGAACATCAGCCTGGCGCCCGGGCGCGCGGCGGAGGACGCGGGCGAGGCCCGCCGCCTGATGGAGGTGAACGTGCAGGCCGCGATCGCCACGGTGGACGCGGTGGCGCCGGCGATGCGCGCGCGCGGCAGCGGGCAGATCGCGCTGCTCGGCTCGCTGGCGGCCTTCAGGGGGCTGCCGCAGGTGCCTTCGTATTCGGCGAGCAAGGCCGCCATCAAGGCCTACGGCGAGGCCATGCGCGACGTGCTGGCCGCCGACGGCGTCTGGCTCAGCGTGGTGATGCCCGGCTACGTGGATTCGTCCATGTGCCGCGGCATGCCGGGACCCAAGCCCTTCCTGTGGCAGCCGCCGCGCGCCGCGCGCGCCATCCGCCGCGGCCTGCGGGCCCGCCGCGCGCGCATCGTGTTTCCTTTCTGGCTGGGGCTGGGGACGCGGCTGCTCGGCGTCATGCCCGCCGGCCTGTCGTCCTGGATACTGAGGCGGCTGGGCTATGGCGCCTGAAGCCGCGCACGGCCTGGACGCGGCGCGCTGGGCGCTGGCCTGGGCCCTCGGCCTGCTCGGCTCCTTCGCCGCGGAGGCCGGCCTCGAGCCCCGTCCCCCCGCGCCCTGGCGCCGGCCGGCGCCAGCCCTGCTGGCGCACGTGGCGTCCTGGACGGCCGCGCATGCGGTGCTGACGGCGATCCTGTCGCGCCCGGGCTTCGCGGCGGCGGTGGCGCTGGCGGCCTGGCTGGTGCTGGTCCTGGTGGGGCGGGCCAAGTTCGATGCGCTGCGCGAGCCTTTCGTGTTCCAGGATTTCGAGTATTTCACCGATGCGCTGCGCCATCCCAGGCTCTACCTGCCCTTCCTGGGCTGGGGGCGCCTGGCGGCCGGAGTGGCGGGGCTGGCGGCCGCGGGCGTGGGCGGATGGCGGCTGGAGCCGGCGCTGGCCGGATCGGCGGCCGTGCCCGCATGGCAATGGCGCCTGGGCTGGCTGGCGGCTGCGGGCGCGGCGCTTGTGCTGGCCCGAGCCGCGCAGGGGCGGCTCGGGCCGGCAAGCTGGTCGGCCGCACGGGACTTGCAGGCCTGGGGGCTGGCCGCCTGCCTGTGGCGCTACGGCCTGGCCGAGCGCCGGCTGCCACGCGTGCAGGGGCCGTTCGCGGCCTGCGTGCTGCGTGCGCCGCGCGGCGAGCCGGCGCTGCCGCACCTGGTGTCGCTGCAGAGCGAATCCTTCTTCGACGCGCGCGAATCCTATCCGCAGCTGCGCCCCGAACTGCTCGCGTCCTACGACGCCTTGCGCGCCCGCGCGCTCGCGCACGGCAGGCTGATCGTGCCCGCCTGGGGAGCGAACACGCTGCGCACGGAGTTCGCCTTCCTGACCGGCCTGTCGCCGCGCGACATCGGGGTGCACCGCTACCAGCCCTACCGCAGGCTGGCCGGCAGCGGCATTCCCACCATCGCCACCGCCCTGCGGCGACTGGGCTACCGCACGGTCTGCGTCCATCCCTATCACGGCAGCTTCTATCGGCGCGATGCGCTGATGCCCCGGCTCGGTTTCGACGACTTCGTGGACGTGTCGGCCTTCGCCGGGGTGCAGAAGACCGGTCCCTACGTGGGAGACCTGGCCGTGGCCGACCATGTCTCCCGGCTGCTGGGCCGGGCGGGCGGGCGTCCGCTCTACGTGCACGTCATCACCATGGAGAACCATGGCCCCCTGCACTGGGAAACGGTGGACGAGAGCGACCGGCGCAGGCTGCTGCGCGCCGGCCTGCCCCCGGGCTGCGACGAACTGGCGGTCTACGCGCGCCACCTGGGCAATGCCGACGCCATGCTGGCGTCGCTGGCGGCGACCCTGGCCAGCCTGTCCCGGCCGGGCGGGCTGTGCCTGTTCGGCGACCACGTTCCCATCATGCCGCGGGTCTACGAGCGGCTGGGCGAACCGGCCGGCCATTCCCACTACCTGCTCTGGTCCACGCGCGAAGTCGCCGCGGCGCCGCCGCCGCGCGAAACGCGGGCCGAAAGCCTGGCGGCCGATTTCCTGCGCGCCATGGACCTGCTTTGACGCCTGCGGCCGGCGGCGTTTTCCCGCTGATTATTCAGTTGTTTTTCCGCCGCATCGGCCGTGCGTGATTTATCGATTATCACCGGCCGCGACAGGACAAAAAAGGAATGAAGAATTTCCTGGTGTAAGGCCGATTTTTCTTGTCGATTGAACTGTAAGGATATTCTGGTAAGCGGGCGATATTTTCGATTACAGCGGGGAATTTTTCTTCTGTTAGCCTCGATTGCGTCGAGCAGACCGGCCGGCGGCGGTCCCGAACCGTCGGCCCGATTTTCGTGAAAATAACCAGGAGAAAATCCCGTGGACGCCAGGAAATATTCGCTATTGGCAGCCGCCCTGATGGCAGGCGGCATCGGCGCGGCTAACGCCGAAACGTCGGTGACGCTTTACGGTCTGGTGGACGCCGGCCTCGTCTACCAGCGCGGCAAGGTGGGCACCAGCGACTCGGCCCGGCCGGAATACGGCAGAAGCTATCACTCCCGTGTCGGCTTCGGCGCCAATCAGCAAAGCGGTTCGCGCTGGGGGCTGCGCGGTGTCGAGGACCTGGGCGACGGCCTGCGCGCGGTCTTCGTGCTGGAAAGCGGCTTTTCCGTGTCCGACGGGAATTCCGACAACGGCGGCCGGCTGTTCGGCAGGCAGGCCACGATAGGCCTGGAGCACGACGAATTCGGCCGGGTCGACCTGGGCCGCCAGCAGAACGTGGCCAGCGAATTCCTCGCCGGCGTCGACCCCTTCGACCTCGATTTCCTGCAGGCGAACCTGGGCACGACCTTCAGCGCGGCCAACACCGTGCGCTACGACAACTCGGTGCTGTACCACACGCCGGTGTGGGGCGGCTTCCAGGCCGCCGCCGGCTATTCCTTCAATTTCGACTCGCACCAGACCGACGACTTCCGGCGCAAGCGCAACAGCCGCGCCGTGACCGCCGGCCTGCGCTACGCCTCGGGGCCGCTGGAGGCCGTGCTGACGTACGACCAGCAGTTCCTGTATCCCAAGCAGCCGCAGCCCAAGCAGGCGATCGTCGGCCTGGCCTACGACATGGAAGTCGTGAAGATCTCGGCCGCCTACGGCTGGACCAAGGACGGGGTGCTTTCCGGCCAGGGCATAGAGCTGGTCGGCGGCGGCGGCAACACCAATACGCCGGCCAACGGCCTGGGCGGCACCAACGGCGCGTTCACGTGGAAGGGCCTGCGCATCAACTCCTACATGCTGGGCCTGTCGGCGCCGATCGGCTCGGGCAAGGTACTGGCTTCCTACCAGCGCGCCGATCCCAACAAGGGCCTGGACGCCACCGACGTGTACAGCCTGGGCTATGTGCACGATCTGTCCAAGCGGACCAACCTGTATGCGTTCGCCTCGTATGCCAACCGCGCCGCTTTCGTGGACGGCAACAAGATGACGACGGTCGGCGTGGGCGTGCGGCACCGCTTCTGATCGCCTTCGCGGCGACCCGGGCCGCGGTCTGGCAGAGCCTGCGGTTCGTGTTTTCCGGCCACCCCTGCGGGGGTGGCTTTTTTTCGCTCCGCCGCCGTGCGAAGGGCGGCGGCGGTGGCGCGGCTCAGCGTCCCGCGGCGGCGTCCGGGCCGCCGGGCCGGGCCTCGCCGGCATGCGCGAAGTAAAGCTGCTGCCAATCGTCCAGGTGCCGCCGGACCACGGCGCTGAAGTGCTCGTCGAGCCGGCGCGCGGCCTGCGCGTCGTCCATGGCGCAGGCGGGGTCCGACAGGTCCAGGGGAGCGGCCAGGTGCAGGAAGAAGTGGGCGCCCGCGCGGCGCCGGCTCAGGTGGGCGGGAACCAGCAGCGCGCCGGTCAGCCGGGCCAGCCGCAGCGCCAGGCGCAGGTTGCCGTGCGAGGGCGGCGCCGCGCCGAATACCGGGAAGCGGACCTGTCGGCCCCGCGCCTCGTCCAGGTGCAGCAGCAGCGAACGCCTGGGCCTGCCCAGGTGGCGCAGCAGCGTGCGCGCCGCCGCCATGCCGGCGTGCACGACCTCGACGTCCATGCCCGCGCGTATCCGCCGGCTCAGGCGCTCGCTGTAGCGGTTGGGCAGGGGGCGGGTGGTGGTGGCCGCGCGGTAGGGCACGCGCTGCAGCAGCGCTGCGCCCAGCAGGTGGCCCAGGTTGGCCGTATGCACCGAGACGAAGATGAGCGGCCGGCCGCTGGCGAGAATGCGCGCCAGGACGTCGTGGTTCATCAGCAGGATGCGCTCGTCCCGGCACAGGCGGTCCGTGTTCAGCGCTTCCACGAGCGCGCGGCCGGCGTTCGCGCGCAGGCGCGCCAGCAGGGCCCGGCGGGCATCGTCGTCCGCCGCCAGCCGCGGCGCCACGGCCGGCAGCGCGAGGCTGGCGCGCCGGTTCAGCTCGGCCAGGCGCCTGCCCCGGAAGCGCCCGGCGCGGGCGCCGATCGCCGAGGCGAGGTCCAGCGGCAGGATCCGCAGGGCATGGAAGAGCGCATGCTCGGCCAGCCCGACCAGCGGGTCGCGCAGCCAGTACTGCCGCCAGGTCCGGCCGCGTCCCGGGCCGGACTGCGGGCGCGTGGCGAGCGACGGCCGTCCCATCGTCTAGCCGGCCCGCACGCGGGCCATCGCCTCGGCCAGCGCGTCGACGGCCGTGTCGATCTGTTCCTCGGTGTGCTGGCAGGACAGGAAGAAGCGCAGCCGGGCCGCGCGCTCCGGCACCGCGGGGTGCAGGATGGGCTGGACGTTGATGCCGCGCTGCCATAGCGCGGCCGACAGGCGGGCCGCGCACAGCGAATCGCCGACGATGGCGGGCACCACGGCCAGCCCCGCGCTGGTGCCGGTGTCGATCCCGGCGGCGCGGGCGCGTTCCAGGAAGCGCCTGCTGCGCTCGCGCAGGGCCTGCACCCGCTGCGGCAGGGCCTGCATGCGGCGCAGCGCGGCCAGCGAGGCCGCGGCCACGGGCGGCGGCATGCCCACGCTGTAGAGGAAGCCCGGCGCCAGGTAGCGCAATTGTTCCACCAGCGCCGATTCGCCTGCGATGTAGCCGCCGCAGCCCGCCAGCGTCTTGCTCAGCGTGCCCATCCAGATATCGACGTCGCCCGGGGCCAGCCCATGGTGCTCGGCGCTGCCGTGGCCTCGCTCGCCGAGCACGCCCAGGGCATGGGCCTCGTCCACCATGAGGAACACCCGGTGGCGGCGCTTGACCTCGGCGAAGCGCCGCAGGTCGGGAAAGTCCCCGTCCATGCCGTACAGGCCCTCGACGACGACGAGCACCCGTTCGAAATCGCCTCGCCGCGCCGCCAGCAGCCGGTCCACCGCGCCCCAGTCGTTGTGCGCGAAGGGCAGGCGGTGGGCGCCGGACAGCTGGATGCCCAGGAGGATGCTGTTGTGGCAGAGGGCGTCGTGCAGGATCAGGTCGTGCGGGCCGAACAGATGGCCGATGGTCGTCACGTTGGTCGCATGGCCGCTCACGAAGGCCAGCGCGTCGTCCACCCCGTACAGGCCGGCGAGCGCGCGCTCCAGTTCGCGGTGCACGGGCCGCTCGCCCGACACCATGCGGCTGGCCGAGGCCGAGGTCCCGTACCGGTCGATCGCGTCCTTGGCCGCCTGCGACACGGCCGGGTCGCCCGACAGTCCCAGATAGTTGTAGCTGGCGAAGTTCAGGTAGCTGCGCCCGTCCACCTGCGTGACGGCGCCGGCGCCGGCCTCGTGCACCTTGAAGTAAGGCGGCTCCACTCCCGCCCCGGCCGCGCTCGCGCGCAGCGCCAGCAGCTGCTGGTAGGCGGGATGCAGGCCGAAGCGGTAGTGCGCCGCGGGGATGGACGGGGATGCCTCCGCCGCCGGGGCGTCCGCGCGGCCGGCCTGGCGCAGCCTGGCCTGGCGGGCCTGGTCGATGAGCGACTGCTTCAGGCCGCCCAGTCCCGGGATGGGGCGCGATGGGTTCATGGACGCACCCGCAGGGCCTGCGTTTCGCCGGCGCTTGCCTCTTGCGCGGCGGGGATGGGCAGGCCGTGCTTCTTCAGCATGCCCTCGATGCCGTCGTCGTCCGCTTCGTCGTTCCGGCCGGGGCCGTCGCGCAGCAGGCCCGCCAGCCTGCCGGCCAGGCCGTCGGGGGTGGCGTGCTCGCCCAGCGCCATGCTGCCCAGCCGCGCGCCGGTGCGCGCCTCCAGCGCAACGAGCAGTTCCACGCCCATCAGCGAGTCCAGGCCCAGCTCCTGCAAGGGGCGGTCGGCCGGCACGCGCTGGGCGGGCAATTGCAGGATGCGGCCCGCCTCCTGGCGGATCAGGGCGGACAGCCGCTCGCGCAGGGCGGCCTCGGGCAATTGCCGAGCCAGGGCGGCAAGGTCTTCGCCGCCGCCGTCGGCCTGCGCGGAGGGGTCTGGCGGATGCAGGCGGGCCAGCCGTTCGAAGCGCGGCGTGCGCGCCGCCGGCAGCGCGCGTGCGAGCGCCGGCCATTGCAGCGCGAGCAACGCGGGGCAGGCGCTCGGACCGCGCATGGCGCCCGGCAGGGCGTCCAGCGCCTGTGCAGCGGGCATGGCCTCGCCGCCCATGCGCTGCGCCAGCGCCTGCTTGACCTGCGGGTTGCGCGCCAGGAAGCCGGCGTCGTCGATCGCGCCCCAGCGCAGGCAGGCCGCCGGCAGGCCGGCCTGCCGGCGCGCCCGCGCCAGGGCTTCCAGCCAGCCGTTGGCGGCGACGTAGCTGCCCTGGCCCGGATTGCCCAGCAGCGTGCTGGCCGAGGAATACATGACGAAGAAATCCAGGGCCATGCCGCGCGCCAGGGTGCCGGCGTGCAGATGCCAGGCGCCCAGGACCTTGGGAGCCAGCACGGCATGCAATCTCCGCGCCGTCAGGCCGTGCGCCAGGCCGTCGTCGTAGACGGCCGCGGCATGGACGATGCCCCTGACCGGCGGCAGCGTCGCCGCCACGTCGTCCAGCAGCGCGGCGACTTCCCGCTCGCTGGCCACGTCGCAGGCGCGGGCATGCACGCGCACGCCCTGCGCGCGCAGGGCGGCCAGCGCCTGGGCGCTTTCGTCCCCGTCGTCGGCGCGGCCGCTGCGGCCGACCAGGACCAGGTGCCGCGCGCCGCGCGAAGCCAGCCATTGGGCGGTGCGCAGCCCGAATCCGCGCAGGCCGCCGGTGACGAGGTAGCTCGCGCCGGCCTCCAGCGACAGGCCGGGCGGCGGCTGCGGCGCGCGGGCCGCAGCCGCGATGCCGTCCCGGTAATCGACGACGATCTTGCCCACGTGGCGTGCCCGCTGCATGTGGCGGAACGCTTCGGTGACGGCCGAGGCCGGGAAGCTGCGGTAGGGCAAGGGGTGCAGGACGCCCGACTCGAACAGCGCCATCGTCTCCTGGTAGAGCCGGCGCGCGAGGTCGGGCCTGGCCAGCACGAGCTGGTCGGCATCCACGCCATGGAAGCTGATGTTGTTGCGCAAGGGGCGCAGGCCGATGCGGCTGTCTTCGTAGAAGTCGCGCTTGCCCAGTTCGATGTGGCGCCCGAAGGGCCGCAGCACGCGCAGGTTGCGGTTGATCGCCTCGCCCGCGAGCGCGTTGAGCACCACGTCCACGCCTTCGCCGCCGGTGGCCGCGAGCACTTCGTCGGCGTAGGCCAGCGAGCGCGAATCGTGGATGTGCTCGACGCCGAGCAGCCGCAGCAGGTCGCGCTTGTCTTCCGAGCCCGCCGTGGCGTGGATGCGCGCGCCGCGCCATCGCGCGACCTGGATGGCCGCCAGCCCCACGCCGCCCGCCGCGCCGTGGATCAGGACGCGTTCGCCGGCCTGCAGGCCGGCCAGGTGGTGCAGCGCGTAGTACACCGTCAGGAACACGCTGGGCACGGTGGCGGCGGCCTCGAAGGACAGGCCGGCGGGCAGGCGGCTGCAGACGTGGGCGGAGGTCGTCAGCCGGGTGCTGAAGCCGTGCGCGGCGAAGCCCGCCACCGCGTCGCCCGGCGCGAGCCCGGCGACGCCGGGTCCCGCGCGCAGCACCACGCCGGCGAATTCCAGGCCCAGCGCGGGGCCGGTGTAGCCGTTCTCCAGCGCTTCGTCCGGCAGCAGCCCCAGCGTGTACATGAGGTCGCGGAAGTTCAGGCCGGTGGCGCGCACCTCGACTTCGATCTCGCCCGCGGCGGGCGCGCGCGCGGCAACGGGTTCCCAGCGCAGGTTGCGCAACTGCCCCGGCTGGTCGAAATCCAGCCGCCAGGCCTGCGGCCGGGCATTCCGGGCGTCTTCGTCCGGCGCGTCCTGCGGGGCTGCGTCCGACGCATCCTGCGCGTCTTCGCCCCGCGTTTCTTCGTCCCGCGCGCCCTGTCCGGCCGGCGGCAGGGGGCGGACCCGGGGGGCGAGGCGCCGGCCGGCGGCCGTCACCGCTATCTCCCGCTCGCCGTCGGGCTGCGTCATCGACAGGGCCAGGGTCTCGGCCATGGCGGCCGTGGCCCCGGCCTGCGCCGGCAGGTCGGCCAGCTGCACGGCTAGCGGCGCCGCCTCGTTCATCAGCGTGCGGCCGAACGCCCACAGCGCCGCGTCGCCCGTGGCGTCCAGGCAGGCCGTTGGCTCGCCTGCCTGCACGGCGCCGCGCGTCAGCAGCCACACGGCGGGCGGCTGGGGCAGCGATTGCGAGCCGCGCACGGCCGCCGCGGCCGTCAGGCAGCGCTGCGCCGCCCGTTCGATCGCCTGCGCCGGCGCGGCCTCGCCCGCGCGGCCGGCTGCGGGCGGCGGCAGGCAGGCGACGGCGTCCAGCGCTCCCATCCGTTGCCGGGCCGACCGGATCAGCCCGGGCGCCTGGGCGGGATCGGCGCAGTCCTCCACGCGGACCTGGTGCCCCGCCTGGGCCAGGCGGGCGGCCAGCGCATCGGCCAGCGCATCGTCGCCGGACTGCTGGCCGGCGGTTTCGCGCAGCAGCAGCACGTGCCGCGCGGCGGCCGTGCACGGCGCGGCGCGCGGGTCGTCGCGCTGGGCCAGCAGCACGTAGGGGCCGCAGCCGGCGCCGGGCGCGTAGTCCAGCGCGGGCAGCACCTGCCAGCCGGCCTGGTCCAGCAGCGCCCGCCAGCCCTCGGCGCGCATCTGCGAGCCGCGGGCGGCGCCGGCCTCGTCCCGCCGCCACCATGACGGGTCCACGCCGCACGCGAAGTCGCGCCAGCGCGAAGGGTGGCAGGCCACCAGCATGAGCGTGGCGTCCGGCGCGATGCAGGCCTGCAGGCGGCGCAGGACCGCCGGGCCGGGCCGGCCGGCAGGCAGGCCGTCGTGCAGGATGACGAGGTCGTGGCCGGCGCCCGCTTCGTCCGGCAGCGCCTCCAGCGCGTCCGCGCGGATGCCGGGATGGCGCTCCCGCAGCGCGGCCAGGTCGGTCTCGTCCAGGGCGAGATAGCGGTAGGCGACGCGATCCTGCGCAGCGCAGCACGCCACGGCGGCCACCGGCGCTTCGCCGCCGATTTCCAGCACGCTCATCCGGTGCCGCAGGCCTGCCCGGCCGGGCGGCTCGGCCAGGACGCCGGCCAGCGCCGCGCGCAGGTGGTTCTCCGGGTCCCGGCAGGCGTGCAGCGGCGCAAAGGCGGGCGGGATGGGCGCGGGCCCCGCGCGGTTCTGCAGCAGCGCCGCGAGATGGCGGCCGGCCCGGCCGATGGCCAGCAGCGCGTCGAGCCGTCCGGGGTAGTCGCGCAGCATCCCCCGCCACAGCTCGTCCGCGTCGAGCCTATCCGCCGGCGGACGCAGCAGCCAGCCTCCCGGCCGCGGCTCGGCCGTGCCGTCGGCCTCGGCGGCGGTGACCGCATGGTCCAGCCAGGCCGCCGCGCCGGGATGGACGTCGCGGCGCGCCTGGAGCGCCCGGGCGGCGACGAATCCCTCGCCGTCGGCCAGGGTTTGCAGGGCCTGCAGCGTATAGCGCGCGCACAGCGCATCGAGCAGGGGATCGATCTCGTCCACGTAGCGGCGCAGCTCGGCGCCGGCGGCGGCCTCGTGCAGGCCGGGCTGCAGCGCGGCCTGCACGAGCGGGGCGGCCAGGGGGTTGGCCAGCACGGCATCGGCGGCCGGATGCGGGACGGGGATCAGGACTTCGTCGAACATGGCCGGAGGCTGTCGCCGGCCATGCCGCGGGACGGCGCGAAAGCGCACCTCGTCCAGCAGGGCCTGCGCCCGCCCGTGTTCGTCGTGCAGCGTGATGCGCAACAGCAGCGAGCGGCGGCCGCGACGCAGGACCTGCGCCCTGGCCAGCACGGGCGCGGGCGCATGGCGGCGCAGCAGCAGCCGGCCGATGCGCACCGGCACGAATGCGGCCGGGTCGCCGGCGGCGCCGGTCCCGTCGCAGGACTTGCCGGCCCGCGCCGGGCCATGCGCCAGCAACTGGAAGGCGCCGTCCAGCAGCGCGGGGGCCAGCAGCCAGGCCGCGGACGCCGCCCGGCCGGCATCCAGCCGGGCCAGCACCGTGCCGTCGGGCTCGCGCCAGCCATGCAGCACGGTCCGGAAGGCCGGACCGTAGTCCAGCCCGGCGCGGCGGGTCTCGCCGTAGTGCCCTTCGGCGTCGAAATCGGGCGAGCGGTCCGGCACGGCGACATCCAGGCCGGCCAGCAGCGTGGCATGCGTTTCGCCCGGCAGGCGCGCGCTCATGTGGCGCACCCAGGCGGCATCCGGCGCCGGGTCCCTGCCCAGCACCTCGACGCTGCCGCCGTCGGGCGACGTTTCCACGCGCAGCCGCCTGGAGGCGCCGGGCGCCAGCGCGAGCGGCGCGTGGATGGCCAGGTCCTCGACGGCCAGGCAGTCCCCGGCGTCGTCCTGCGCGGCCAGCGCCAGCGCGATCTCGGCATGGGCGGCGCCGGGAAAGACCACGCTGCCGTCGACCACGTGATCGCCCAGCCACGGCTGGGCCTGCGCGTCGATCTCGTTGTCCCATCGACGGGACGAATCCGGCGCGGCGTAGCCCAGCAGGGGGTGGACGCGGCGGCGCGACAGCCGGCCGGCCGAGTCCGTGCAGGGCTCGTGCCAGTAGGATTCCCGTTGCCAGGGATAGGGCGGCAGGTCGGCGTGGCGGCCGCGCCACTGGAAGACGCGGCTCCAGTCCATGGGCGCGCCGGCCAGCAGCGCCAGCGAGGCGGCGGCATCGACCAGGGCGGGCCGGTCGTCGCCGCGTTGCAGGGTCGGGATCGTGCGCCCGGCCAGGTCCGCTTCCTCCAGCGCGGCGCCGGCATAGCCGCGCAGCACCGGATGGGGACCGATCTCCACGAACAGGTTCAGGCCGCGCCCGGTCATGCCGGCCGCCGCGTCGTGGAAGGCGACCGGTTCGCGGATGTTGCGCCACCAGTAGCCGCCGTCCAGTTCGCGGCCGTCGAGCAGGGCGCCCGTCACGGTGGAGTGGAAGGGCGTGTGCGTTTCGCGGGGGCGCAGGCCCTGCAGCGCCTGCCGGACGTCGGCCTCGATGGGGTCCATGGCCGGCGTATGGAAGGCGTAGTCCAGGTCCAGCCGGCGGCAGGCCGCGCGGCGCCCGGCCAGCCAGGTTTCCAGGACGGCCAGGGCGCCGGCCTCGCCGGCCACGGTCACGCTGTCCCGGCTGTTGCGTGCGGCGATGTGCAGCGAGCCGGCCACGCCGGCATCGGCCAGCGCCTGCGCCGCTGCCGGTGCGCCCAGCGCCACGGCGGCCATCAGGCCGGCGCCGCGGGTGCGCTCCTGCAGGCGGCTGCGGTGGTAGATGACGAGCGTGGCGTCGGCCAGCGTGAGCGCGCCGCTGGCCCAGGCCGCCGCCACTTCGCCGACGCTGTGGCCGGCCACGGCCGCCGGGCGGATGTGGCGCTGCGCCAGCATGCGCGTCAGGCCGACCTGCACGGCGAACAGGGCGGGCTGGGCGAATTCGGTGCGGGCGTAGCGGCATTGCTCGGCAGGCGCCGCCAGGGCGGCTTCGAGCGTGTAGCCGGCCAGCGGCGCGAACGTCTCGTCGATCTCGCGCACCGCCGCGTGGAACACCGGGTCCTCCAGCAACCGGCGGCCCATCCCGGCCCATTGCGAACCGTTGCCCGAATAGAGAAAGACCGGGCCGCGGCAGTCCGGCAGGGCCTGGGCGGCGTACACGGGCGGGACGGGTTGTGCGCCTGTGGCGAACTCGCGCAGGCTCGCGGCCATGGGCGCGGCCTGGCTGCCCCATACGATGGCGCGATGCGCGTGCCAGTCGCGCCGCAGTACGCTCTGGTACGCCTTGTCGTACAGGGTTTCGGCCGTGTCGTGTTCGATCGATCCCGCCATCGCCAGGGCGGCGTCGGCCAGGGCCTGGGGCGTGCGGCCGGAAACCGCCAGCGGCAGCGCCAGCGTCGTGGCCAGCCTGGCCGGCTGCGCCGGCGGCGGTTCGGCCGCGCTTTGCAGGATCAGGTGCGCATTGGCGCCGCCGAAGCCGAACGAGTTCACGCCTACGGTCAGGGGGCCGTGCGCGCGCAGGGGCTGGTTCTCCCGCACGAGCCGCAGGTTCCAGCGCGCGAAGTCGATCGCCGGGTTCGGGCGGTCTATCCCTATGGTCGCGGGGATCTGCCGGTGCGCCAGGCAATGCAGGGCCTTGACCATCCCGGCCACGCCCGAGGCGGCCTCCAGGTGGCCGAGGTTGCTCTTGACCGAGCCCACCGGCAGGGCGGCTCCGGCCGGCCGGGCGCATCCCAGCGCCTGGCCGATGGCCTGCGCCTCGATCGGGTCGCCCACGGCCGTGCCGGTTCCGTGCGCCTCCAGGTAGTCCAACTGGGCGGGGTCCACGCCCGCCTGGGCGTAGACGCGCCGCAGCAGCTCGGCCTGGGCCCGCGCGCTGGGCACGGTCAGGCCGCTCTTGCGGCCGTCGGTATTGGTGGCGGAATTGACGATGACGGCCAGGATGCGGTCGCCGTCGGCGAGCGCCTGCGCATGGTCCTTGAGCAGGAAGAGGCCGCCGCCCTCGGAGCGCACGTAGCCGTCGGCGCCGGCGTCGAAGGCGCGGCTGCGCCCGCGCGGCGACAGCATGCCCGCCTTGGAGAAGGCGACGAAGCCGTAGGGATGGGCGTGCACGCCGATGCCGCCGGCCAGCGCCTGCGCGATCTCTCCGCCGCGGATGGCCTGGCAGGCCTGGTGGACCGCGACCAGCGAGGACGAACATGCGGTGTCCACCACCATGCTCGGTCCGTGCAGGTCGAAGACGTAGGAAATGCGATTGGCCGCGATGCTGGATGCGTTGCCCGTCGCCGTGCCGGAGCCGACGCTGGCTAGGTCCTCGGCGATGCGGTAGCCGTAGTCGACGCTGGACAGGCCGACGTAGACGCCGCAGTCCGTGCCGCGCAGATCGCTGGGACGTTGTCCCGCATGCTCCATGGCCTCCCAGGCCAGCTCCAGCAGGATGCGCTGCTGCGGGTCCATCTGCGCGGCCTCGCGCGGGGAAATGCCGAAGAATTCCGCGTCGAAGCCACCGATATCGCCCAGCGATCCCGCGGCGAAGGTATGGGACGTGCCGGGGTGGGCGCGCGACGGATGCAGGTAGGGCTCCCGGCTCCAGCGGGCCGGGTCCACTTCCGTGACCAGGTCGCGGCCCTGCAGCAGGTCGTTCCAGTAGCGCAGGCGGTCCGTGCCGGGAAAACGGAAGGCGTAGCCGATGATCGCGACGCTGCGAGGTTTCATGAGGCGGATTCCTTCTGCGCCGGTGCGGGCGCCGGGCCCGGCACCGGCCTGGCTGCTCACAGGTCCAGCACTACCTTGGCCGCCACGGCGATCTGGTAGAGGATCGTCGAGATCGCGCGGGTGATTTCCAGGCTCTTGGTCTCGATCTGCGGCAGCACGACGAGACTGTCGCCGGCGCGGATCTCGCGCACCCGCTCGGCATTGAGCGCCTCGCCGCTCTGGCGCACGACGATGACCTTGGACGTCCTGGCCGACTGCGTGAAGCCGCCCGCCATCTGCACGTAGTCCTCGGCATCCATCCCGCGCTGCCAGCTGAAGGCGTTGGGGAAGAGCACGCCGCCGTTGACCGACACCAACGAGCTGCGCTCGGGGATCACCAGTTCGTCGCCGTCCTCCAGAATGGTCTCGCCGATGTCCTGGCCGTTGAGCACGACCTGGCCCAGCGGCTCGATCTTGCGCGCCTTTTCCACGAAGTTCAGGGTGAGCTCGGCCTCGCCGCGGCGCAGCGACGCTTCCTCGCTGGTGGCCGAGCGGGCGGTCAGCACGCTTTCCTCCAGCTTGTTCAGCGACACGTCCAGCATGCGCTTCTGCTGCTCGCGCGTGGATTTGCGGAACAGCTGGATGGAATCCATCATCGACAGCGTATTGGTCTGGATCATGGGCAGCACATCGCGCAGCTGGGCCCCGTAGGGCAGCACCAGGGCGTGCTGGCCGGAGTGCGCGCCGCTGATGCGCACCTGGATGGTGCCCGGGTAGCGGTCGGCCGTGACGGTGAAGCTGTCGCCGTCCTCCAGCATGACCTGGCCGGCCTGCTCGATGGGGAAGTATTCGGTGCGCCGCTGCACGCCCTGGCGCCGCTGCACGCTCACGTGCGTGGCGCCCGGCGTGGGCCGGGCCATGCGCAGGGCCTCGTCCAGCGTGACGGTGGGCGTGGGGAACTCGAAGTCGTTCTGGTTGAGCACCGCGCCGTCGGCGCTGAACACGTGGGCGCGCGCCTGGACCATGATCACGTCGCCGTCCGAGAACTGCACCAGGTCGAGCTGGCCCTGCAGCAGGAAGTCGTAGAGGTTGAAGGTCTTGCGCACCTGGCCGTTGCGCATCACGTTGACCACCGTATAGCTGCCGCGCTCGGGGTCGATGCCGCCGGCCCGGTCCAGGTAGGACAGCACGGAATCCGAAGCGAGGCCCTGGTACAGGCCGGGGTTGCGCACGTAGCCGGTGACGAAGACCTTGACCGGCTGGGCCAGGTCCAGGGTGGCGTAGATGTTGTTGGCGCCGCTGCGGAAGGTGCCGGAGACGGCCCGGCGGATGGCCTGGTTCAGGTCGCCGTTGCGCAGCCCGGCGACCTGCACCGGGCCCGCCTCGGGGACGAAGATGTTGCCGTGGCTATCCACCACCAGCGTGTCGTTGAAATTGACCCCTCCCCAGATCCGCAGCAGCACCTTGTCGCCGATGGCCAGGCGGTAGTCCGGGTTGAAGCCCGAGCCGTTGAGCTGGGCGAAATGGCCGTTGAACAGCTGCGCGCCGAACATCCTGCTGGGCGGGTACAGCGCGGCCGGCGTTTCCGGGCCCGTGGGCAGCTGCATGGGCAGCGGGTTCGGCTGCGGGCCGGTGGGCAGGCCGGCCGCGCGGTTGGCCACGTCTTCCAGCGAGGAGCCGGTCATGGACTTGAACGTGTCCTGCACGACGCCCGACGCGCCGCCCTGCCCGGGCTGCTCCGTCTCGACCGCGCCCCGGCCTGCCGGTCCCTGTTGCGTCTGGCGCGATGCCTGGGCCGCCTGCCACGCCTGATACTGCTCGTAACTTTGCGCCGCCGCCAGGCCCGGAAAAGCAAGGAAGAATAGGCAGGCTGGAATTGTGCGACGGATTCTGCTGATAATCGTCATGCGAGCACGGCGGGAAAATGCGGTTCGACCGGGGCCGCACCGGGCGAGTAGCTCCCGGAACGGAAGCGACGATATTATCAGGGGGGTCGGGATTTATGGCGGGCTCGTTCTTTGGATAAAATAAAGTCCGTGCAGAAGGGTTTTCCGGCGTTCGCATTATTAATATCCCGGTGCGCCATTCATGCGACTGTTTTGCGCATTTTCAATATTGATCGCCCGGCAGATGGTTTTGTATGTCGATTTTTGGCGGTGGATCGGCCCGATTGCGCAAATCCGTTTTGTTTTGTCTATGAATCGAATTAGAACGTAAGAATGGCAATCAAAGATTCCGCGCCGCCCGCTGCCAGCCAGGAAGCGTTGCAGGCCAGGCGCGAGCAGTTCCTGCTGGTCGAGTCCGAGTGGCTCAGCCGCACCATTTCCTACCAATTGGGCAGCGCCATCCTGGACGCCCTGCATTCCTTCCGCGGCCTGCTCAACCTGCCCGCCCGCCTGATCGCGCTGCACCGCGACGCGCGCGGCCGCAAGCTGGCCCGAGCGGGGGCGGGCGGCCCCCGCGGCCCGCAGCAACTCGCCTGGGAGATCGCCAGCCAGTGGCCGGGCCTGTCCTTCGAGCAGGGCATGGCCCGGATCGCGCGCAGCCATGCCGCGCCGGCCGACGCCGCGCGGGCCTGCCACGAGGCGGCCCGCATGCTCATGGACTTCGATCCGGTGCTCGCCCTGCGTTACGGGAAGGCGGCCTACGAGCGCAATCCGACGCCGCAGCTGGGCAAATGGCTGGCGTTCGCCCACCATCGCCACGGCGACATTTCGGCGGCCGAGGCCCTGCTGGCCCGGCCGGAGGTCGCTGCCCAGGTGCAGCGCGCCAGCGAGGTCCGTGCCTGGACCGTCGTGCGCGACGACGCCAGGCTGCTTTCGCGCCTGCCGCCCGTGCCGCCTCGCGCCGCGCGCTCCGCGCCGCGCCGCGAGGGGCCGCTACGGGTGCTGTACGTGGTCAGCGCGATGCCGCCCACCCATACCTCGGGCTACGCCATCCGCTCCCACGCGCTGGCGCGCGCGCTGGGCGGTCGTTCCGACCTCGACCTGGCGGTCGTCACCCGCCCCGGTTATCCCTGGGACCGGCGCGACGCCATCGGCCCACTGCAGCCCGACCGGCGCGTCCACGCCGACGGGGTGGACTACGAGCGCCTGCCCTGCGACGTCGTGTACGGCGATGCGCTCACCGACTACGTCGGCCGGGCCAGCGAGGTGCTGGAAAGCTACGCGGCCGCGCACGACATCGACGTCATCGTCGCCGCCTCGAACCACGTCAACGCCTTGCCCGCCCTGGTGGCCGCGCGCCGCCTGGGCTGCGCCTTCGTCTACGAGGTGCGCGGCCTCTGGGAACTGTCCACGGCGGCGCGCACCCCGGATTTCGAGCGCACCGAGCGCTTCAGGCTGCATCGCGCCCTGGAGACCCTGGTGGCCACCGAGGCGGACGGCGTGGTGACGCTGACCGAAGGCCTGCGGCAGGAGCTTGCCGCCGCGGGCGTCGACGGCGGCAAGATATCCCTGGTGCCCAACGCCGTGGATGCCCAGCGCTTCTCGGGCAGGGCGCGCGATTCCTCGCTGGCGGCGAGCCTGGGCCTGCCGCCTGGGCGGCTGATGCTGGGGTTCGCCGGCTCCCTGGAGCCCTACGAGGGCCTGGCCGACCTGCTCGACGCCCTGCATGTCCTGGTCGGGGAAGGCCTGGACGTGGGCCTATTGCTGGTGGGCGACGGCCGCCAGCGGGCCGAGCTCGCCCAGCGCACGCTGCGCCTGGGCCTGGGCGACAGGGTGGTGTTCGCCGGCCGCGTCCCGGCCGGGGAGGTCGAGAGCTACTACTCGCTGATGGACGTGGCGCCGTTTCCGCGCCTGCCGCTCAAGGTGTGCGAACTGGTCTCCCCGATCAAGCCCATGGAGGCCATGGCCATGGGCAAGGCGGTGCTGGTTTCCTCGGTGCAGGCGCTAAGGGACATCGTGGAGGACGGCAGCACGGGCCTGGTGTTCGAAAAGGGCCGGCCGCAGGCGCTGGCCGCCGCGCTGCGCCGGCTGCTGGCCGACGAGCCGCTGCGCCGCGAGCTGGGCGAGCGTGCCCGGGCGGTCGCGCAGGAATCCTTCACCTGGGCGCGGCGGGCCGACGCCATGGCGGCCCGCCTGCATGCGGCCGCAGGGGCCGCGGCGGCCGCGCAGCCGGCTCAGGTCTGGGCGCCGGTGCCGTCCTCGTCCGCGGCGGTGAGCCCGCGCTGCACGCGGGAGCTCAGCAGGAAGGCGCAGGTCTGGTAGAAGGACTCTTTCTGGGACCGCCGATAGGCGCCGGGGGAAATCTTGAAATGTTCCCGGAATACGCGGCCGAAGTAGACGGAATTGGCGAAACCGCAGCGTTCGGCGACGTCGGCGATGGACAGGTGCCAGCAGTCGGGGTTGTCGAGCAGGGCCTGGGCCTGGTGCAGCCGGATGCCCTTGAGCGTCTGCAGGAAAGTCTGGCCGTCGCGCTGCTGCTCGAACAGCTTGTGCACCTGGCGCACCGAAACGCGGAAGGCGTCGGCCAGCTTCTGGGCCGTCAGGTCCGAGTCGTCATAGTGCTTGTGCAGCCAGGCCACCATCTCCGGCAATATCTGATGGATGGGGGCCGGCGCGGGGCTGCCCGCCGCCTGGCGGCCCGCCGGCGAATACGGCCGGGTGGGGGAGGCCGGGATGGCGCGCGTCTGTTCCAGCAGGTCGTACAGGTCGAACTCGATCGACTTTTCTATCGGCGAATCGGCTTCCTGGGCGCGGGTCGAGCCCAGCATGGTCTGCCTGGCCCAATCGACCAGGTGCTGGATCAGCCGCTGCGTCATCACCGGAGAGACTTGGCCCACCGTGATGCGGTTGGGCAGGGTGCCCAGGCCGATCTGCCGGCTGAAATCGCCCGACAGGGAGCCGAACAGGATGCGGCCCGGATCCTGGGACAGGTCGGTTTGCTGGGATGGGGGCTGCAGGTGGCGCCGGCATTCCGCGATGATGTCCGGCAGGTCGTTCTCGGGGCTGTACAGGATGACATGGCCGTCGACGTGGAGCAGATGCCAGGTGTCGGCCGTCAGGTAGGCATTGGCGATGAGCTGGACCTGCCTGATGAAGGCCTCGCTGCGCAGGCCCATTATCAGTTTCATCCGTTGCAGCAGGCAGCTCAGCACCTGCCCGTCGGGGGGCGCGCCGTCGAAGGCGTGGCGGCGCCCCGCCTGGCGGGGGTCGGAAGCCCCATTCAGGAACGGAAAGCGCGTGGAAGTCAATAAAACGGGTTCGGAAGCAGAGACGCCGCGTGGCGTGTATGCGGAGAAAGGGCCGCAGGTGTTCATGGGTGCATCAGTTCATACCCGCCGCGGAAAATACTGGAAATGCCGCGTCGACCAGGATCTCTAAGTTGGCGTTCCTATGTGGGCGTTGATTGTTGCAAAAGAAAATGCTAGGTCGGTAGTGAGATCGCGCACGGCACTATATATTTGCTGCAAGCATTGAAAAATACTATTACGGCTCGGTCAGGATTCTCCTCGGTTTTTTTTCGTCTACGAGGAGTCGGAGTTGTTTTTTTGTAAATTAAGTAATGTTAAATAAATAGCAATGGTTAAATCAGTTTCCATTTGATTCGTGGCCCGCCGGGCCCGGCCCGGCGACGCGAGAACGCGGCATGGCCGGGCCCGGGCGCCGCGGGCGGTAAACTCGCGGATTCGCTGGCACTTACGTACAGGATCTCCATGGCTCTGCAATGCGGCATCGTCGGCCTGCCCAACGTGGGCAAATCGACGCTCTTCAACGCGCTCACCAAGGCCGGCATCGCCGCCGAGAACTACCCCTTCTGCACCATCGAGCCCAACGTCGGCGTGGTGGAAGTCCCCGACCCGCGCCTGCAGAAGCTGGCCGAGATCGTCAAGCCCGAGCGCGTCCTGCCCGCGGTGGTCGAGTTCGTCGACATCGCCGGTCTGGTGGCCGGCGCCAGCCAGGGCGAGGGCCTGGGCAACCAGTTCCTCTCGCACATCCGCGAGACCGACGCCATCGTCAACGTGGTGCGCTGCTTCGAGGACGACAACGTCGTGCACGTGTCCGGCCGCGTCGACCCGATCGCCGACATCGAGGTCATCTCCACCGAGCTGGCGCTGGCCGACCTGCAGACCATCGAGAAGGCCATCCACCGCAACAACAAGACCGCCCGCTCCGGCGACAAGGAAGCCGCCAAGCTGGTGGCCCTGCTGGAGCGCTGCCAGAAGCACCTGGACGCCGGCCAGCCCATCCGCTCGCTGGGCCTGGACAAGGACGAGCTGTTCGCGCTCAAGTCCTTCGGCTTCATCACCGCCAAGCCGGCCATGTTCGTGGCCAACGTCAGCGACGACGGCTTTCGCGACAACCCGCTGCTGGATCGCCTGAGCGAGTACGCGCAGAAGCAGGACGCGCCGGTGGTGGCCATCTGCGCGGCCATCGAGGCCGAGATCGCCGAACTGGGCGACGAGGACCGGGCCGTCTTCCTGGCCGACATGGGCATGGACGAGCCCGGCCTGGACCGCCTGATCCGCGCCGGCTACAAGCTGCTGGGGCTACAGACCTACTTCACCGCCGGCGTGAAGGAAGTGCGCGCCTGGACCATCCCCGTGGGCGCCACCGCCCCGCAGGCCGCCGGCGTCATCCACACCGACTTCGAGCGCGGCTTCATCCGCGCGCAGACGATTTCCTACGATGACTTCATCGCCTGCAAGGGCGAGCAGGGCGCGAAGGAAGCGGGGAAGATGCGCGCGGAAGGGAAGGAGTATGTGGTGCAGGATGGGGATGTGATGAATTTCCTGTTCAACGTGTGACGGGTTTTTCTGATCTCTGGCTCGGGGGAACGGCGCCGCTTTGCTTGGTGGACGACCTTCTCGGCCTGAGCCAAGGAGAGCGGATTTCGGTCTGACGCGATCGAGCGGTAGCGTGCCCACGTGGAAGGCGACAAGTACGACTTGTCCCCCAACTCAGGGAATGGGGTAGTCAAACGACGACAATGAGGTATTTGCCGAGACAATACCCTATTTAATGGCTATGATTGCCCCATTTAGACGGTCGGGCTTACATTTCCATGCACTCGCTCACACCCGAGTACCTCGCGGCGCTTCGCTTCGATGGCACACAGGCGGCCACGCTGCGCTCACTGGGCGAGTATCAGGGCAAGCAACAGCTCTATGCTGCGCAATCGCCTGAAGCCCTGAAAGGCCTACGCCAGATCGCGGTGGTCGAATCCACCGAGTCGTCCAACCGGCTGGAAGGCGTTGTCGTGGCGCCCTCACGGCTGAAGTCTCTGGTCATCCGTAATGCAGCGCCGAAGAACCGCTCCGAACAGGAGATCGCCGGCTACCGTGATGCCCTGGCGTTGATCCACGAGTCTGCTGTGCACATGCCCTTCAGCGAAGGCGTGGTGCTGCAACTGCATACCCTGTTGTATCGCTACATGCCGCAGGCGGGGGGGCGCTGGAAGGCCACCAACAACGACATCATTGAACGTCATCCGGACGGCACATCGCGTTTGCGTTTCCAGCCAGTTGCTGCGCACCTCACGCCCATGGCCATGGCCGATCTGACCGGGCGCTACGCCACCGCGCTGGACCAGCATCTGGCCGACCCGCTGGTTTTGGCGCCGCTGGCGATGCTCGACTTCCTGTGCATCCATCCGTTTCCCGACGGCAACGGCCGCATGTCCCGCTTGCTGACCTTGCTGCTGCTCTACCACTTCGACTATGCCGTGGGTCGCTACATCAGCCTGGAACGCATCTTCGAGGACACCAAGGAAGGCTATTACGAGACGCTGGAAGCCAGCTCTCAGGGCTGGCACCAGGGGCAGCACGATGTAAAACCCTGGCTCGACTACTTCTGGGGTGCCTTGCTACGGGCCTACCGCGAGTTCGAGGAGCGTGTCGGCACCATCGAGCGTGGCCGTGGCAGTAAAGGAGACCGGGTGCGTGCGGAAGTCCTGGGACGCACTCTGCCGTTTTCGATTTCCGAAATCGAAGAAGCCTGCCCGGGCGTGAGCCGGGACATGGTTCGACTAGTGCTGCGAGCGATGAAATCAGAGGGGTTGATCGAATCGACTGGCAAGGGGCGAGGGGCGAAATGGAAGCGCATCACAGCAAGCACCTCCGGTAGTACAGCGGTTCTGGCGGTTGGCCACAAGATGGATCAGTGAGGACTCTCCATGGATAACGTTTTCCAATTCCGCGACCAGCTCATCGAACGATACGGAAGTTTTTCCCGCAGTTTCGTTCGCATCGCTGCGCCTGATATCCAAGCTGAGGTCGAACACCAATATGCGCAAGGCCGCTATTGGCCTGAGCCGCTGGTGCAGATCAACCCGAATTACCAGCGCCAGGGCACGGTGCAGAACCTG
>Ga0182738_1000509_pt1 | contig 54502 bp, 39 predicted proteins | sample eDN5th30CBELigMG_FD_128876 | JGI IMG/M metagenome (GOLD analysis project Ga0182738, IMG submission 128876) | Enriched Miracle-Growth compost microbial communities from Emeryville, California, USA - eDNA 5th pass 30_C BE-Lig MG (version 2)... ... | reverse complement strand
GTGTTCTGACAAGGAAGCCGAAGCAGGCGAATTCCTGGAATTCGTCGATGCAGGCTGACGAAGTTCAGAACGCAAAAGAGCCGATCGCAGCCCAAATTGACCTTTCCGGACAGACTCTCAGTCACTGTGTGGAGAGTTGAAGAACGTCAGTCGCATTCCATTTCGATGACCGCCCGATAGGCTTTCTGCAGGGCTTGAGTGACTGGCCCGGGAGTCCCGGCACCAATTTGCAGTTGATCGACCTGGATCACGGGTAGGATTTCCAGAGTGGTGCCGGTAAGAAACAACTCTTCGAGTTCATGCAGGTTGTCCCGTTGCAGCGACGCTTCCTGCAAGGAAATACCACATTCCGCAGCCAGTCGCAAAATCAGTCTGCGCGTGATGCCGGGCAGGAGATGCTGGCTGAGTGGGGCGGTGAGAATGGTTCCTTGGCGAACACCAAAGAGGCTGGTATGCGTCCCTTCGACAAGCGTGCCGTTCGGAGAAACAAAAATGGCTTCATCATACCCTGCTGCGTGAGCCTGTTCCGCGCCCAGGCAATTTGCCAGCAGGTTCACACTTTTGATATCACAGCGTTTCCAGCGCAGATCATCAATCAGCAAGACCCGTCCTCCCTGCCGTCGTTTCGCCTGATACGGATCGATCAGCTCCTTGACATAGATGAGTTCGTTTGGAGTGACTGCGGGATGAGGGAAATGATGTGTTCGTGGAGCCTCACCACGGGTGACCTGCACATAGATCATGCCATCGGAAACATGGCTGCTGGCCAGTGTTGCCAGTGCACGTTCGGCAATGCGCTCACTCTCTGCGGCGATCTGCAGTGATTGCAGGCTGCTTTTGAGTCTGCGGAAATGATCATCGAACAAAAAAGGTTTGCCGTTGTAAACCCGGATGACTTCGTAAACGGCATCACCAAACAGGAATGCACGGTCCAGGACGGAGACTCGGACCTCCGAGAGCGGCATTTCCTGTCCATTCCAATTCGCCAGCGGCGTCTTTGACATCCATCCACTCACTTTCCAGTTCGTGAACCGGCAACCAGACATTCTCTCTCAGTACTTCCAAGTCTGGAAGCTTGCTTCAAAGTGACGTCAAGGCAAAGAGGAAAGAAAATCGGGGAAAGACTGTCATAGATGCTTTCCCCTGTTCCCTTTCCTTTTGTCATCAGTCAATCAGACTTGGAACGACCGATTGAAAAATGCTCAGACTGAAGCTTTCAGGACGGCATCCCACAGCCATTGCGGAGCGATGAAAATGGCAATTGTGGCGATGGTACAGAGAACTCCGGCGAGCCCACTAACGGGATCGAGCGTGGGGGCGGCATCATCCTGCGGAACTTCGAGGTACATGACGGCCACCATGCGCAGGTAATAAAACGCAGCGATCATGGCATTGACCGCCAGCAGAATGGCCAGAATTTGGCCTTGCTGAGTTCCTTCCGACCATGCAGCAAAGAACAGGTTCAGCTTGCCGAGCAGACCGGCCGTGGGGGGCATGCCGGTCAAGCTGAACAGGCAGACCGAGAGCAGAAACGCAATCGCGGGTTGCGTGCGACTCAGGCCAGCGAGATCTTTCAGCGTCTGAATCGGACGTCCTCCACGCCCCGCACTGGCGATCAGGGCAAACGCCCCAATCGTCATCAGTCCATAGACCGGCAGATAAAAGAGCAGGGCAGACATTCCTTTAACTGTTGTCCCGCTATCGCCCACGGTGAACCCCACGAGCAGGTAACCAGCATGGGCCACGCTGGAATAGGCCAGCAGCCGTTGGAGATTGACTTGTCGCAAAGCAAGGAGATTTCCGACAAACATGGTGACCACAGCCAGGACGCTCAGCAGGCATTGCAAAGATCCTTCAGCGGCCCAGGCACCTGGTGTCACTGCTCCCGCCATCAGGGGGATGAGTCGCAGCAGGGCTGCAAAGCCGACCAGCTTGGGGATAAATGACAAGATGGCCGCCATGGAGGAAGAAGCCCCCTGGAAGACGTCCGGTGCATAGAAATGGAAGGGGACCGCAGTGATGCGGGAACCGAGTCCGGCAATCAGCAGAGCGACCGCCAACGGCAGCAAACTGCTGGCGGCAGTGTTGCTCGGATTCTGCAGAGCATCGGCAATGCCGACGAGATTGGTCGTTCCGGTGGCACCAAACAGCCAGCTCATCCCATACAGGACCAATGCTGCCGAGAAGATGCTGAGCATGAAATATTTGATGGTCGCTTCCCGCATGGCGCGATCACGTTTGGGCAGATAGATCAGCACATAAGTGGGAATGCTGACCAGCTCCAGCCCGAGGAACAGGCCGACAAGATCGTTGGCCAGGACTGTCAGATTGGTGCCGGCGACCATGGCCAGCAGGCAGGCGTGCGCTTCAGCAGCATGGGTATCGTCGATCTGGTTCCAGAGCATCAGGACCAGAATTCCTCCAAAAATGAGGGAAGTCCCGCGAATGAAACAGACAAATTCATCCACGCGGAATGGTCCGGTACCGACTGGCTGGGGAGTGATGCCGTACCAGACCCAGGCAGCCAGTCCCAGTGAAATCAGGGACAGGATGCCCCAGCGGTGGCGCAATCCGGGATCGGCGATACCGTTTTCCTTCATCAGGAACGGACCGACGAGAAACATGACGCAGACTGTTGCCAGCAGGATGATTTCCGGAACGATCAAGCCGGCTGCCTGGTTGATCTGTTCAATTGCCGTTGCCACTGAGCAAGCTCCTCTGGGTCATCATCGGGGTCAGCGACTCGTTGGCAGCCACTGAATGAAGGGTTGTTTCTGTCTGCGCCGTGGTGGCGGGAGCAGTCTGGTACAGGGCGGTCACGGATGCCACATCCGGCCGAATGAGATCGACAACAGGTTCAGGATTCACGCCAATCCACAGGCAGGCGATCATCAAAGGGACAATGGCGAACATCTCCCGCAGGGTCATGTCTGTGATATGCGCTTCGCGATGTGCGGATTCTTTCAGCTCTCCAAAGAAGAAGACTTGTACAGCAGACAACAGATACCAGGCTCCCAGGACGATACCGCTGGCCCCCAGGATTCCCAGAAGCAGATGTTGTTTGAACATCCCCGCCAGACACAGGACTTCTCCTGTGAACCCGTTCAGACCGGGCAGGCCGATGCTGGCCATGCTGATGAAGACCATGCCGCAACTGATCATGGGCAGTTTGGCCGCCAGACCATTGAGTTCATCCAGTTGACGTGTGTGATAACGGTCGTAAACCATCCCCACCAGGATGAAGAGTGCCCCGGTGGACAAACCGTGATTGATCATCTGCAGCACTCCGCCGGTGATCCCTTCCACGTTCAGGGCAAACAGTCCCAGCGTGCAGAACCCCAGATGAGCGACACTGCTATAGGCCACCAGTTTCTTGAAGTCACGCTGACCCAGGGCACACAATGAGCCATACACGATGCCAATCACGGACAGCGCCCCGATGGCGGGAACCCCTAAGGTCAAACAGGCATCCGGAAACATGGGCAGGCAGAGTCGCAGAAACCCATAGGCTCCCAGTTTCAGGAGGACCCCAGCCAGCAGAACGCTGCCCGCAGTTGGAGCCTCCACGTGTGCCAGCGGCAACCAGGTATGAAAAGGAAACACCGGCACCTTAACGAGGAAGCCTGCGGAAATCGCCAGAAACAAGACTGTTTGAAACTCCGGAGACAACGGATGTGTCTGCAACCAGCTGGCCAGTGCTGGAATGGAGCAGGGGGTGGTCAGACCTTGTGCGGAAACATGCAGCACCAGGGAGACCACTCCCAGCAGGGTGATCAAACTTCCCACCAGCGTATACAGGAAAAACTTGATGGCTGCGAGCCGCTTTTGTGGTCCTCCCCAGATGGCAATCAGGAAGAACAGCGGAATCAGCGTGAGTTCGAAGAAGGCATAGAACAGCACGATATCAAAGGCACAGAAGACTCCAATCAATCCCCCTTCAAGGATGAGCAAAGCGGTATAGAACTCCGGAGCCCGATCGCGGATCACTTCCCAGGAAACCAGTACGGAAGAAAATGTGAGCAGCGTTGTCAACACAATCAGTGCCACGCTCACGCCGTCCAGGCCAAAGTACAATTCCAGATTCAGTGGCGGAGTCCCCTCCGTCGTTCCTCCCAGCGTCAACCAGTGATGGTGGTACTGGACTTGCGGCTGAATGGGAGCATCCGCAACAACCGTTTTGGGAAGCTGGATATAGCTGTTCGCCAGTTGTAATGAAACGCAAAGTGCGGCGAGTGCTCCGCCCAGCGCAATCCAGCGGGCGGAACGAGTCGTCAGCGAACTGCGAAACAGCATCAAAGCCAGCGCCGTCAGCAGTGGAAGTGCCAGACAGATGAACAGGAGGATAACCATTGTGACGAAACCTGTTTTTCAATCGAAGCGGAACAATCATCGAGACGATGGCTGTGCGCGTATTATTTCAAAATATTGAGCATGAACAGAACGCAGACCAGCACGCCGCCGAACATGCACAGAGCATATGTGGGAATGACACCATTCTGCAGGCGGCGAGGCAGAATCCCAGCCACACGTGGAATGGCGGCAATCAGGTCCAGCAGCCCGTCGATGATGTAGCGATCAAACAACAGGCACAGCTGGGCAAGCCATTTGAACGGCAATACGACGGACCCATATTCAATTTCATCCAGATAGAGTTTGCCTTGAGAAATGTTGTGCAGCGGCCGCAATGAGGTTTTCATCTGTTCCGCCAGACGTGGCGACTGCACATACATCACCCAGGCGGCGCCAATTCCTACAACGGCAATGATTGTACTGAGGAGCATGACGCTGAGGTGCATGCCGTGTGATTCCACATGCACCAGCCCCTGTGTCTGCTGCAGATAACCGGCGAACAGATGGGTGGGCCCCAGCACCAGACCGACCGCAACGGCGAACAGGGCCAGGATGCGAAGCGGCCAGGCCATGATGGGCGAAGCATCATGCGGGTGATGACCCGCTTCTTCGGGAAATCGTTCTTCGCCCCAGAAGGTCATGAAGTAGGCGCGGAACGTATAGAACGCGGTCAGCAAGGCACTGAAACTGGCGACGATCAGAATCAGGAAATAGAACCCGCCATGTGCTTCGGAATGCGAAGCTTCCGTGAGCACAGCGAGAATATCGTCCTTGCTCCAGAAACCTGCCAGAAGTGGAACACCTGCCAGTGCTGCCGCACCACAGAGAAAAGTCACGTGGGTGATCGGCAACGCTTTTCGCAACCCGCTGAATCGACGCATGTCGATCACATCTCCCATGGAGTGCATCACGCTACCCGAAGAGAGAAACAAAAGTGCTTTGAAGAAGGCGTGTGTGAACAGATGAAACATGGCCGCGGTGACAGCAGGCGTGGCCAGTTCTGGAGCACCGCCGGCAGCTCCCAGTGCCATGAACATGAACCCCAGTTGACTGACGGTGGAATAAGCCATCACCCGTTTCAGGTCGTATTGTGTCAGGGCGATCAGTGCGGCCAATAAGGCGGTCACCGCACCTGTCGCTGCCACCACCATTTGTGCGGTGGGTGAAAGCACGAACAATGGAGTGCAGCGGGCCACCATGTAAACCCCCGCGGTCACCATTGTGGCAGCGTGAATCAGCGCACTGACGGGAGTGGGACCTTCCATCGCATCCGGCAACCAGACCAGAAGTGGAAACTGAGCAGACTTCCCGACCGCACCCAGAAAGAGCAACAGGCAGATGGCGGTGATTTTCCAGGGCTGGGCAGCAGCCACTGCGGCCAGCCGTTCCGGATGTCCCAGCACATCGCTGAAATTCATCGACCCGAAAGTGATCCAGATCATCAGAATCCCGACCAGAAAACCATAGTCACCAATCCGGTTGACGACGAAGGCCTTCTTGGCAGCTGCGGCAGCGGCCGGTTTGCGATACCAGAATCCGATCAACAGATAGCTGCAGAGTCCCACGAGTTCCCAGCCAATAAAGAGCATGAGGAAGCTGCCCGCCAGCACGAGCACGCACATGGAGAACACGAACAGCGAAACGGAGGCGAAGAACCGGGCGTATCCCGGATCACCGTGCATATAACCACAGGCAAACAGGGCCACCAGAAAACTCACCCCCGTCACCATGGACAGCATGATGGCGGACATGGCATCCGCCTGCAGATCGATCCGAACCTGAAATGTTCCGACATTCAACCATTGATATCCAGCAGCCACGACTGCTGCGGCATCGTGTCCATCCCCGGCCTGTATTGCTCCCGGGACGATGACTGTGAGCAAGAGCAGTGAGCAGATAAACGAACCCAGCAAGGCCAGCCAGCATGGCCAGTGACTGGCGCTGCGCAGGATCTTCGGGCCGAGAAATGCAGTGATCACTGCTGCAATCAGCGGCAGGCATGGGATCAGCCAGAGGATGAGGTGTTGGGTCGATTCTGACATAACGGAGCTTTATGGATGCATGAATGGATTGAGTTTCTTCGTTTCAAACAATCTGACTTTCAACAGGCAGATCATTCGTGAAGGCAGCTGTAAAATGACTGCCCGGTCTGAAAAGACTTTTCCATCTGTTTATTTGTGACTGCTGGCCAGTGGTTGAACATCTTGAGGAGAAGCAGTTGCGGCTGAGGAACCGGAGACTGCACTCAAATCACCATTCTTCTGTGACACGACGGGAACCCTGCCGGCTGGGGAAAGTCGCGGGAATTCCTGTTCGGACTGTACCGGCAGGGTTGTGGGTTCACCCGATGTCGGACTAGGTAAATCAGGTTCGCGCAGACCGGACCACAGATCCACGTCCAGCGATTGAGACTGCTGAAACAACGCCAGGATCAGCGCCAATGCCAGACCGGCTTCGCAGGCGGCCACGGTCAACGTGAAGATCGTGAACGCCTGTCCTTCAATCGTGTTGTGCAAGTTGCTGAACGTCACCAGCGTCAACGAGACGCCATGCAGCATCATTTCTGCTGAGAGCATCATGACAATCAGGTTGCGACGGGTGAGAAAACCGAGCGCCCCGATCACAAACAGCACCGCACCGACAGCCAGATATTGTTGCGCATCACCGGTCATTGTGTCACTTGTCCCTTCCGCGGCGATATGATAATCGCTCCGATGCTGGCCACCAGTAATAATGTTCCCGCCAGTTCCACGGCAAACAGGTAGTCGCCAAATAAAGAGCGTCCCAGCCCGTGCATGCTGCCGAGCGGTTGATCGGGCAACGGCTGGCTGAGAGGATTCGTCACGACCGCGGCAACACCTGGATCTGTGGACTCCACGCTGGGCTCCAGATTGGCCTGCTGAAGTGTGACCAGCAATGCACCCAGCAAAACAAAGGCGGAAATGGTGGCCAGTAAAGGCTGCCGGGAACGTTGATCGTAGATCGAGCGACCACTTTGCTGGGCCAGCATGATCACGAACAGGAACGTCACGATGATGGCTCCGGCATAAACGATCACCGTGGCTGCTGCCAGAAACGGGGCACTTTGTAACAGGAACAGTCCGCATACGGACAACGTCGCCAGTGCGAACCACAGGGCTCCATATACCGGGTAGCGACTGGTAATCAGCAGGATGCCGGAAATGATGGCGGTCCCGCTAAACAGATAAAACAACAGGTCATCGGTGACGGGGCTGCGTTCGGGGACGAAGGAGGCCGCCAGCGCGACCACTCCGGCCAGCGTCAATAACCATCCCAGAACGCGTGGAAGTGCGAGACGTTTGGGGAACAGGGTGAACGTCCCCGCGGCAGTCAATACCAGGGCGGTCACCAGCAGCAGATGTTCTGAGATCCATTCCATTATTTTTGCCCCTTCGCGATCGAGTCTGGAGTTGGAGCAATCACCCCGGCAGTCGGCGCCTGTGCGGAGCGGTCTGCCGTGTCCACAGGGGTGGCGGGGGCCAATGGAGGCAACGATGCAAAGGCGGCTGCGGGCCCCAGTCTGCCGCGGGCTGTTCGCACAGGGTCTTTCGGATTGTCTTTCGTCTCATCGAACACGCTGAGTAGTTTCTCGCGGTTGAAAATCATCGATTCGCGGGTCGACCCCGTCAGATCGTAGATATGCGTCAGTTCAATCGCATCCACCGGACAGGCTTCTTCGCACATTCCGCAATAAATGCAACGCAGTTCGTCCAGCTCGAAGGAAGAGGGAAACTTGTCGCGATCCGGCCAGTCTTTGGGAGCCGGTGCCGCTTCAATCGTAATGCAGTTCGCGGGACAGGCAGTCGCACACAGCATGCAGGCCACGCATTTGACGCGATCCTGCTCATCCCGATTCAATCGATGCACGCCGCGATACTGCAACGGCAGATCCGGTTTCACTTCCGGATACTGCTGCGTGACAGTCTGGCGATGTGTGACATGGCGAAACGTGGTTTTCAGTCCTTCGACGATAGCCGGGACGAACATCGCTTCCCAGAAGTTCATCTCGGGTTCATCGACCCATGTCACTTCTTTGGATGAAATTGGCATAACAACTCGATATCTCTTCGTTTGTCGGAACTCTTACGAATCAATGACTCGCCATTTCGACGTGAGCGGCCTGCGAACCCTGTCCATTTGTCGGGGACGTGGGACCCGCCCCTGGTAAGCGGTCATTGGCTCGCTTTCGCTGATTCAGTTCATTTTGTGCCGAAGTAACACTGATGGCACCGGACAGTGCCAAAAGCGCAAAGGAAGCCGGGAACAACCACCAGCGACTCCAGTTGAACTGCAACACCGTCATCACCAGCACGGCATTTGCCAGTGCCAGAGGAATGAGAACCTTCCAGGCCAGCCCCATCAACTGGTCAAACCGGAAACGCGGAATGGTCCAGCGAATCAGCATGATCAGGACGATAATCAGTCCGACCTTGGTCAGCAGCACGCCCACTTTCACCAGCCAGGCTCCGGCATAAGCACTTTCCGGAGTGGCAATCCAGGGGAAGTGCCAGCCGCCAAAAAAGAGAATCGCCGTCAGAAAACTGCTGGTGATCACATGGGTGTATTCACCCAGAAAGAACAGGCCGAACTTCAAGGCACTGTATTCGGTATGGAACCCCCCGATCAGTTCCTGTTCACATTCAGACAGGTCGAAGGGAAGGCGATTCGATTCCGCCAGGGCACTCACAAAGAAGATGATGCAGGCTAACGGTTGAAACCAGATGTTCCAACCCGCCAGACCGGCATGGGCCTGATTCAACTGAATCGTTTCCAGACTCAGGGTGTGGTGCAGAAGTGCCAGTCCCAGCACAGACATCCCCAACGGGATTTCATAGCTGATCACCTGGGCACTGGCCCGCAATGAACCTAAGGCACTGTACTTGTTATTGGACGCCCATCCTCCGAGGATCACGCCATAGACGGCCAGGCTGCCGATCGCAAAGATGAAGACCAGGCCAATATCGATCCCCGGCACGATAATGAAGCGAATCCATTCCGGGGAATGCTCCAGATCGCCAAACGGGACAATCGAAAAGGCCAGAAATGTTGTGAAAACCGTGATCATGGGAGCCAGGACAAACAGCACCTTGTCCACATGGTCCGGAATCACTTCTTCTTTGAACAGGAATTTGAGTCCGTCCGCAACAGGTTGCAGCAGACCAAACGGACCGACCCGGTTGGGACCAATCCGGTCCTGCATCCACGCGGAGAGTTTTCGTTCCAGGTAGATCAGGTACATACATGCTGTGAGAATGGCCCCCATGACGAGGGCAATTGCCAGCAGCGTCAGCAGGTTGTCTTTCCCGACGATGTTGATCAGGCTGTCCATTATGCGTGCACCACCGGAATCTGAGCGTTATCGGGTGTTGATGTCAGCAAGACTCCCAGGTCACCAAGTTTGCCGGGCTGGATTGCTGCCAGTGCGGGAATGGCCTCGCCAATTTCTTTTCGCAGATTCCCTGCGTGAAAGAGTCCGGTACGTCCGGTCAATTCCCAGAAAATACGATTATCGGCCCGGGCGTTCCCCGGAGCACGAACAGACTTGTGAATCTCCTGGGCCAGTCCGGCATGATTCACGAATGTGCCATCACGTTCCGCAAACGAGCCCCCCGCCAGAATGAAGCTGGCATGTGCCAGCACGGGAGAAGGCAACAGATCTTGCACGATGAGTGTCTTGACCTGGCCGAAGGCCTGGGCCTGGGCGTCATCGATCCAGCCGGCGGGATCGCCCCCCACCAGATAGACCAGATCATACTTCCCAGCCGCGGCTTCACTCACCACTTCCGCGAATGGTTTGATTTTCCCGGCGAAGTGCTGCAGAACTTCTCCCACCCCGCGACGGTTCGGACATTTCTCCGCACGGATCGTGAACTTCACCGGTTGCACCGGTTGGCCGTGGATATCTTTCGGATAGGTGTCATCTTCGCCGACCACCCGGACCGGTCCTAAAGCGAGTGTCACCTGTGAAGAAAGTTTCTTCAGCCAGCTAGCCAGCAGGTAAGACTCTTCCACCGTCATCCATGGTGAAAGAACGGCTGCCACCTTCTGCGGATTCTTTTTGACGGCCTGTTCAACTGTCTGCTTGAGAGCATTGAGAATAGCCGTCCAGTCACGAATGCCGTCGGTGGTGTCCGTCTTCTGAAGCGGATATGTCAGACGTTCTTCCGCCTGCAGATACTTCCAGCCGAAACGACCTTCATCACACATGAATGACCCCTGTGCCTGGGGATTATCACGCGGCTTCAGGCGATGCACATGGTCTTCATTCTGATCGACGTTCACGCTGCAACCGGTGCTGCAGTTCGGGCAGACACTTTTGGCGGACTGCAACCACCAGACACGTTGCTTGTAGAGAAAATCTTTACTGCACAGTGCCCCGACCGGACACAGGTCCACGACATTACCGGCAAGTTTGTTATTGCAGGGCTCACCGGGAAAAATATCGATTTCTTCGTGCGTTCCGCGATTGATGACCTGCAGTTCCGCAGTTCCACTGATTTCCCGCGTGAAGCGGACACAGCGTGTACACATGATGCAGCGATCCGTGAACAGAGTGATCTGTTCACCGATATGATCTTTATCCGGCTTGAGTTCCTTGGGTTCCTGCAACCGGCTGTAGCTGCGCCCGAAACGATAGCTGTAATCCTGCAGAAAACATTCCCCAGCCTGATCGCAGACGGGACAATCCAGCGGATGATTCAGGAGCAGGTATTCAAGAGTCGCCTTGCGGGCTGCTTTGACCTTCTCACTGTCTGCGACAATGACGGTTCCCTCTTTGACCGGAGTCTGACAACCGGGAACGAGCTTGGGCTGCATGACGACGGTACCATCGGGTTTCGTATCCCCGACTTCGACCAGGCACATGCGGCAACTGGCCACCACACTTAAAGAGGGATGCCAGCAATACGCGGGAATCTCAACGCCAACCCGGGCTGCCGCCTGAATGCAGTTCAGGCGTTCTCCGGGTTCGAGTTCAACTGGCTTCTGATTGACTAAGGCTGTGGGCATCGTACTAATTGCTTCAGTGAGTGGCCATCAGTTCCTGAGCGGGCGTGATCGACCGTCGACCTTCGCGGATATACTCTTCGAATTCAGGGCGGAATTTAGCGATGGCGTTCTTGACCGGCCAGGCGGCACCATCGGACAGACCGCAAATCGTTGTCCCCGGGATGATTCCCATGGAACCGGCAACTTCCATCAACAGATCGAGATCTTCCAGCTTGCCATGGCCGCCCCGAATGCGCTCCAGAATCTTGCGCATCCAGGTGGTTCCTTCGCGGCAAGGCGTACACTGACCACACGATTCATGGGCGAAGAACCGGCAGCAGTTGAACAGCACGTCGACCATGCTGGTCTGGTCGTCCACCACGACAATGGCCGCCGTCCCCAGCCCCATGCAACCGACTTTACCGGGTCCGGCAAAATCGAGAGGCGTGTCCAGCTCGTCGGCGGAGAGAAACCCCATGCTGATCCCGCCAGGCACAACCGCCTTGGCCTTGCGGCCTTTCCAGACTCCTCCTCCATGAACATCGATCAATTCACGGGCGGTCACCCCCATGGGAAGTTCCACGCATCCCGGCTTATTGACGTGTCCACTGATACAGTACAACTTGGGACCATAACTCCCGGGATCGCGAGGATTCTTGGGGTCGGGAGGAACTCTCATGGATTTGAACCAGTCCACGCCGCGGCCCAGGATCTGGGTCACGCAACACAATGTTTCCACATTATTCACAATCGTGGGCTTGCGGAAGAGCCCTTCAATCGCGGGGAACGGGGGCTTAATACGTGGCCAGGCCCGTTTTCCTTCCAGGCTTTCGATCAGCCCGGTTTCTTCACCACAAATATAGGCTCCTGCCCCCCGGTGCAGCTGAATGTCCAGGTTGATTCCGGTCCCCTGAATATTCTGACCGAGCAGGCCGGCTGCATAACATTCCTGGACCGCCTGGGCAAGCACGCGATAGCAACGGCCGTATTCATAACGAATATAAAGAAACGCTTTTTCGGACTTAATGGCGTGACAGGCAATCGCAATCCCCTCGATCAGCTGATGAGGGTCCTGCTCCATGAGGATACGGTTATTAAACGTTCCCGGTTCACTTTCATCCGCATTCACAGCAAGATAAATCGGTCCAGGATGATCTTTGGGCAGGAAAGTCCATTTTAATCCGCAGGGAAACCCCGCACCTCCGCGGCCTCGCAGGCTGGAGTCGACCACCATTTTCGTCACATCGGCCGGGGCCATGCCCAGCGCCTTCTGGTAGGCGCCATAGCCACCGTCCGCACGGTAGCCTTCCAGCGACGTCGAATCCGCTTTATGAATGCGGGCCAGCAGGACTGGTTCAAATTCAGGCATGGACCGGGGCCAACTTAAAACTGAGGGAATTTTTTAACAATACAATCAACATCAACGTTTCGAGGAGCCTTTAATGTAACTCTTCGATCAACTTCTCCGCTGATTTCTCATCCAGATTCACATGGCATTCATCATCGACAAGAAGACACGGAGCCCCTTCACAGGCCCCCAGGCACTCCGCAAACTCCACTGTGATACGGCCATCCTCGGTTGTCCCCCCGGGATGGACATGTAACTTTTCACACATGTGCTGCATAAGTTCTTCGCCTCCCCGCAACATGCAGGAAATACTCCGGCAGAACCAGACGCGACGTTTTCCATAAGGGTTTTCTTCCGTACGGAAGATCCCATAAAACGACATCGTATCATGCACTTCGGAAGGGTGCAGTTCGAGCAGTTCCGCGATCTCTCGGATGGCTGGCAAAGAGACGTGATGCAGCGCGTGATGCACGATGTGCAAAGCCGGCAGTGTGACCGCGCGCTTGTTGGGGTAATTCGGGAACTCGGCCCGAATCTGCTCACGAATTTCTTCACTTAACACTGGCATCTGTAACATCCAGTTCTTAAGAACTGCAAATTGAAAATTGATAAATTCGACACGATCCGCTTTTTGAGTTCCGAACACATACGTCAGAGCTTTCAACTCCTTGAAGTCTTCGGCAAACCTCATTCGAGATCTTATCGATCGAGCTCCGCTGCGATGATATTGATACTTCCCAGGACCGCGACCACATCACTCAGCTGGTGCCCTCGAATGATATGCGGGAAAATCGCAAAGTGAACATAAGACGGTGGGCGTGTCCGGGCACGATACGCACGCACGGTCCCATCACCCACGATATAAAATCCGAGTTCTCCGTTTGGAGATTCTGTTGCTGCATAGATTTCTTCGTGCGGAACCGGATAACCACGGTTCGGCATGAGGACTTCAAAGTGCTGAATCAGACCTTCAATACTCCGATAGACAGCCGGTTTCGCCGGCAGCACGATATCGCTGATAGCATCAATATTAACTGGTCCAGCCGGAATATTTTCGATGGCCTGTTCAATAATTTTGACGCTCTCCAGGAGTTCACGCATCCGCACCAGATAACGTGAATAGGAATCTCCCCCCTGCGAGCAGATAATATTAAAATCGTAGTCCGCATAGGCCAGATAAGGTTCATCTTTACGGAGGTCACGAACCACTCCGCTGGCCCGGGCAATCGGACCGGTCGCCCCCAGATTAATCGCGTCTTCGCGAGTCAGAACGCCAATCCCCTTCGTGCGTTCGATAAAAATACGATTACGGGTCAGCAGCTTTTCAATTTCATTATAAACGGGGCGAAAGCCTTTGATAAAATCACGAACTTTATTAGCCCAGTCGACGTTCACGTCGAACAGAACCCCGCCCACCCGCGTATAGCTGGTATGAAACCGCTGCCCGGATGCATATTCGACGATATCATAAATCAGTTCCCGCTGCTGAAATGCGTACAGGAAGGCGGTAAAAGCACCCAGGTCCAGGCCGGTGGTCCCCACATTCAGCAAATGGTCATGCATGCGCATGAGTTCCGCCAGAATGGTTCGCAGCACCTTGCAGCGTGGGGTGAGATCGATATCCAGCAATTTTTCCACAGCATGGTGCCAGGCGATCTCATTCGCGAGCGGCGAAATGTAATTCATCCGGTCGACGATGGTGACATACTGGTTGAAGTCCAGATGTTCGCCAAGCTTTTCAAATCCGCTGTGCAGATATCCAATATCCGGCACGGCGTTGATGACCCGTTCGCCATCCAGGGTGAGCACCAGACGCAACGTGGTATGCGTGGACGGATGCTGCGGTCCAAAGTTCAGTGTCCACTGAAACTCTTGATCGGGCGATTCCGGAGCAACGGTATCGAGCTGGGTGAGTGGCATTGCTGATCAGCTCTCCGCTCGAGTAATAACAGGAAAATTGTGACGTTCGCCAATCCCCTTCAGCGGGTAATCTTTCCGCAACGGGAAGGCGGTAAACTCTGCGGGTAATAGAATTCGGCGTAAATCCGGGTGTCCGGTAAAGACGATTCCAAACATGTCATACACTTCGCGCTCCAGCCAGTCGGCACTTTTCCAGAGAGGATAAGCTGAGGGGAGTTGCGGAGCGGGCAAATTGACAAACGTCTTGACGATCAGTCGTTCGCCGCTGGTGGTATTCAACAGTACATAGACCACGCCAAAGCGATCTGTCGCTCCTTCATACTCCAGGTAATCGACAGCCGTCACTTCCATCAGCGTATCGAATCCATATTCCCCCTTCAGGCAGTCCAGAACGGGATACAAAGTATGTGCGGGTACCACGAGCCGGTGATTATCGCGAAACGTACTTTCGGTAATATTGTCGCTGAACCGGGATTTCAGCTGAGTGAGATCAATCACGTCTGGGCCCCGCTTTCACTGCGTCCTCAAGTGAAGGAGGAGTGTAGATTTCCAGGTTGACGAGCGGTTGCATTTCGCGGCTGCGACGCAACTCGTCCAGATCGAACGGCGCCGGTCCGGTCGAGGTTGTACGACGGTCGAACTCACCTCCCATCAGGGTGCCGGTTTGCTTGATTTTGCTCTGCATTTCAATCAGGGCGGCCAGCAACTGTTCTGGTCGCGGCGGACAACCGGGGACGTACAAGTCGACAGGAATAAACCGGTCGCACCCTTGTACAACGGCATAGGTATCGAAGACACCCCCCGTGCAGGCACAAGCTCCCATGGAGATGCACCATTTCGGTTCCGGCATCTGCAGCCAGATGCGTTGCAGAACCGGCAGCATTTTCATTGCGACCCGTCCAGCCACGATCAACAAGTCGCACTGACGCGGGCTGAAACGCATCACTTCCGCCCCAAAACGGGCGATATCGTGACGCGAAGCTGCAGTGGCCATCAATTCAATTCCGCAGCAGGCTGTGGCAAACGGCATGGGCCACAAACTATTGGAGCGTGCCCAGTTGGCTGCGGCGTCCAGCTGCGTGAGAAATACATTTTCCGGCAGTCCTACCGCCATCGAAAGACCCCTTTCCGCCATGCGTAGGCATAGGCAATCGCAAGTGTCCCCATGAAGACCAGCATGACACCAAAGACCGTGTCTCGCAAATCCAGGGGAATTCCCGCCTCGTCGAAGGCACTGACCGCCCAGGGATAGAGGAACAGCAACTCGACGTCAAAAACCAGGAACAGAATGGCCACCAGATAAAACTTCACATCGAACGGCTGACGGGCATCGCCGATGGGGTCCATTCCGGACTCATAAGGCATCTGCTTGACATCCGTTTTCTTGCGGGGCCCAATGGCATGCGCAAGAATGATGTTTGTGATCGCGAAGCCCACGAGAATCACAGCGTAGATGAGTAGTGGCGGAATTGTATCCATGCTTGGTTACCGGCGATACGGGTTAGTTCTGCAGGCCATTCTGGTGACGATGACTGTCGCAGATGATGCCCCTGTGAACAGCTGCCTCAGCCGGTCTTTATCCGGGTTTTCATGATAATGTCAAGTTGATCCATATTATTACCCTCTCTCCACCTGACATCACGCAGACAGGAACTGATTGAGGAGCCCGGGCATTCATCGACCCCAGAGCTGTCGCAGCTTCACTGGAGATTGTGTGCTTTCGTTGAGCGAAAGTGGCCAGTACTCTGTCAGGACTCAGTTCGATCAGGGTTTTTCATTGAGGCCGCCGTCGCAAAAACGTCTTTTGTTGTCGGGCTTGCCCCCTGTTTTCGAACTTGCCAGTTCGACCTGCCCCAATCTTTCAAGTTGACGAAGCACTCTTTCGGGAACCTGTCAAAACAGAGTGGTCAGACCACTGGTCTTGCACAACTCGGGATCGCACAAACAGTACGGGAGAGCGAACTGTCGGCAATCGCAAAACCTGTCCGGAAATCGTCGATTTCCGAGCAGGGCAATGCGGGTGGTGATGAACTGGTTGACGCGATTCTCACAATGTCCTTCAAGCGCGATGATGATAGGGGGGGGATTTGGCGTCAGCAAGGGTGACCTTCCTGTTCTTGAAAATGGGCACGTGTTTCCCTGCTGCCTTTCGCTGTAAAATCTCGCTTGACCACCAAATCTCTGACGAATCAAATATGACAAGTCTGTTATCTTCGTAATGGGACAGATCTTGATTCCCTATCGCTGGTCCGTCCGCACAGACTTCGAAAGATCTTTATCGGAGCCCGCCTGTCATCATCCATAATGGGTGTCGTAGACTTTCGTAATGGGAATCCGACCGGACCAGCGGCATAAATACGTCGATAAGGAGGGGCAGAGTTTTGAAAAATCTGGTCGCTTCACTTTGATGCCTGCCGATCATGAGTCGCCATTCTGGATTCCTGAATATCGCAATTTCAAATCTGATAACTGAGAACCCTCGACCATTAAGATCAATCTGCATTGATAAGACCGCCAATCTCAGTGAGCTGGGGTTTTGATGATCCCGAACCCTGTTAGAATAGTCAGTCACTGTTTACGGGGTTGTTTCGCAGCAGGAAAATGTGTTCATTCCGCTTTCCGATCGCGGGACTTCGCAAACTGAGATTCCCGAGCCAGCCAGAGTCGGGGTATTGTCTGTGACTTGTCTGCAACGCAACGCGTCGAAATGCACATCGCGTGATTTTGAATAAAGAGAGATTCGCAAATGGCCACTGATGAAGCAGTCAACAAAATGGACGAGGTTGCCAAAACCGCTGTTGAGGGTTCGCTGGAGGGGATTGACCCGCTCGAACTCGAAGAGTGGTTCGATTCTCTGGAAGATGTGATTCACCGTTATGGACCGGAGAAAACGAAGCAACTCCTGGTCCATCTGCGCGAGCGAGCCTATCACCGGGGCGTGATGATGCCGTTTTCGGCAACCACGCCGTACATCAATACAATTCCAGTCTCCGAGCAACCCCGCTACCCCGGGAATCTGGAGATCGAACGGAATATCAAGTCGATTATCCGCTGGAACGCCATGGCCATGGTGGTCCGCGCCAATAAGAAGACCGAGAACGCGGGGGCCGTGGGGGGGCATATTTCGACCTATGCTTCTGCCGCGACGCTTTACGAAGTGGCCTATAACCATTTCTTTCATGGTCGTACAGCGGACCATCCGGGAGACATGGTGTACTTTCAGGGACATGCCTCTCCCGGGATGTACTCTCGGGCCTTCGTGGAAGGCCGCATCAGTGAAGAGCTGCTCGAAAACTTTCGGCAGGAAGTTCCCCGCGGGACAGGACTCTCTTCCTACCCTCATCCCTGGCTGATGGAACACTTCTGGCAGTTTCCCACGGTTTCAATGGGTCTGGGACCAATCTGTTCCATTTATCATGCGCGGTTTTTGCGATATATGAAGCATCGTGGATTGCTGGACACTTCCAAGTCCAAGGTCTGGGCTTTTCTGGGAGACGGCGAAATTGATGAGCCGGAATCGCTGGGGGCCATCACACTGGCTTCACGCGAAAATCTGGACAATCTGATCTGGGTCGTGAACTGCAACCTGCAGCGTCTGGACGGCCCGGTTCGTGGAAACGGCAAGGTGATCCAGGAATTGGAAGGAGCCTTCCGAGGTGCCGGCTGGAACTGCATTAAAGTGGTCTGGGGAGGAGACTGGGACCCGTTACTCTCGCGTGATTTCAACGGCAAACTCGTCAAACGAATGGGAGACATCATTGATGGCCAGTACCAGAAGTACAGCGTCTCCCCGGGCGATTACATCCGCGAGCACTTCTTTGGCGATGACCCCGAACTGCAGGCACTGGTGGATCATCTGACGGATGATCAACTGGAGAAACTCCGCCGGGGCGGACATGATCCGGAGAAAGTCTTTGCCGCCTATCAGGCTGCCGTCCAGCATCATAACGGCCCGACCGTCATTCTGGCCAAAACCATCAAGGGGTATGGACTGGGTGAAGCGGGAGAAGGCCGCAACGTCGCACATAACACGAAGAAGATGAACCTGGAAGAACTCAAGCAGTTCCGCAAACGGTTCAGTATTCCCATCAGCGAAGAATCTGTCGAGAAAATGCCGTTCTACAAGCCGGCCGAAGACAGCGAAGAAATGGTCTATCTCAAAGCCAAGCGGGAACAACTGGGGGGAGCCGTCCCATCTCGGGAACCGACCGCTGAGCGGCTGGACGTTCCCCATCTGGATGACAGACTGTTCGCCCGGCAGTTGCGGGGCACCGAGGGGAAAGGGGCCGCCAGCACGACGATGGCCTATGCTTCCGTCATCCAGGGCCTGATGAAGCATAAAGGGATCGGACAGCGGATCGTCCCCATCATTCCCGACGAAGCGCGAACCTTCGGCATGGACCCCATGTTCAGCGCCTTTGGAATTTATTCCAGCAAAGGGCAACTGTATGAACCGGTCGACCGCATCAACGGCAGCCTGATGTACTACAAGGAAGCCAAAGACGGTCAGATCCTGGAAGAAGGCATCACGGAAGCCGGGGCCATGAGCTCCTTCATTGCTGCGGGAACGGCCTACAGCAACCTCGGCATCAACATGATTCCGTTTTACATCTACTATTCGATGTTCGGGTTCCAGAGGGTGGGAGATCTGATCTGGTGTGCTGCGGACAGCCGCGTGAAAGGCTTCATGGTCGGTGGTACCTCCGGACGAACCACACTCAACGGAGAAGGTTTGCAGCACGAGGACGGACACAGCCATCTGTTTGCCACCACCGTGCCGCAACTGGTCGCCTACGATCCTGCTTTTGCATATGAACTGTGCGTGATTATTCAGAACGGTCTGCAGCGCATGTATGCGGATGGGGAAGAGATCTTCTACTACCTGTCCGTCTACAACGAGAACTATGAAATGCCCGCCATGCCGGAAGGGGAACATGTCGTTCCGGGCATCCTCAAGGGAATGTACCAATTCAAGAGCACCGAAAGTGGAACAGGTCAGGAGCATCGTCCGCAGTTGTTCGGTTCGGGAACCATCCTCAATGAAGTCCTCCGTGCGCAGGAAATTCTGAAGGAGAAATTTGAGATCGGCACCGATGTCTGGAGCGTGACCAGCTACAGTGAACTGTGTCGCCATTCCATGGATGCGGAACGCTGGAATCTTCTGCATCCCAATGAAGCACCCAGACAGTCGCATCTCATGCAGCAACTCGACGGCAAGCATGGTCCGTTTATCGCTACCAGCGACAACGTACGCCTGGTTGCGGATCAGATTCGCCAATGGATTCCCGGTAAGTATACTGTGCTGGGAACAGACGGTTTTGGCCGTAGCGACACCCGACCCGTTTTGCGTCGCCACTTCGAAGTCGATGCCGAGTGCACTGCCTATGCCACGTTGCAGGCCCTGTCCGAGTATGATGCCTTCGATGCTGCGAAGTTGCAGCAAGTGCTCGTGGATCTGGGGATCGACGCTGACAAGATCAACCCCCGCACAGCCTGATTCTGGCTGGAGTTTTTCGACAGGGGTCAGGCAGTCCGAGCTCAATCGGACTGCCCTGTCCCTGTCAGAGACTCGTTGAGTAATGGGAGAGTCCGTTTGAACGCGCCGCGGTTCCAGATGGAGCGATGTTTGGTGCGTCTTGACGCATCCTATGGAATTTCGAGGGCAGCGCCGTCCAATGCACCATCCAATGCTGACGACCGTGCGGGCAACGCTCGAACTCCATCACATCCATGAGAACAATGGCAGGCGGATCGCGACCATGTTTCATAACTACTGCTTCGTCTACTCTAAAATTTGGGGTCGGTCATCACGCAAAGTCCGACAACGGAGGACGTTTCGCGATCACGTACCCCAAATCCAAGCCCTGACAGGGCACTGCATTCGGAACATTTCCTGCTTCCTCGCAATTTTTGTGACCTGGGCCGCCGATTCCGTGCAGTTGCGGGCTGCCGAAGAGGCCGGGAAGCCGAATATTCTCTTTCTCCTGACTGACGACCAGTCTTACGAAACGATTCGAGAACTGGGGCAGACCGACATTGATACCCCCCATCTGGATCGGTTCGTGCAGCAGGGAACGACATTCACTCACGCCTACAATATGGGTTCATGGTCTCCGGCGGTTTGTGTTGCCAGCCGCGCGATGCTCGTGACCGGCCGTCAGATCTGGGATGCCCAACGTGCTTCCCAACGTCTTGAGAAAGAACGTCAGGCGGGAGTACTCTGGCCTCAACTGATGCACGCAGCGGGATACCACACCAGCCTGACCGGAAAATGGCATATCAATGTGCCCGCCCAGCAATGCTTTGACATCGTCCGCCATGTTCGTCCAGGGATGCCGAAGACGGTGCCCGATGCTTATGATCGTCCGCAGGCCGATCGCCCTGATCCCTGGTCTCCTTCGGAGACATCCCGCGGTGGCTACTGGGAGGGGGGTCAGCACTGGAGCGAAGTCACTGCGGACGATGCCATCGATTTTATCGAAGATGCGAAAAAAACGTCCCCCTTCTTTCTGTATGTGGCCTTCAACGCTCCTCACGATCCCCGGCAATCCCCACAGGAATACGTCGATCAATATCCGCTGGACCGCGTGGAAATGCCCCAAAACTTTCTGCCTGAATACCCTTATCGCGACGCCATGGGGGCTCCCCATTCGCTACGTGATGAGAAATTGGCTCCGCTGCCGCGTACGGAACTGGCGATCAAGACGCATCGGCGTGAGTATTACGCGATCATTTCTCATCTTGATGCCCAGATTGGTCGCATCTTGAATGCACTGGAGAAATCGGGACAGGCGAAAAACACCTGGATTTTCCTGACTGCGGACCACGGTTTGTCGGTGGGGCATCATGGGTTGATCGGCAAGCAGAACATGTATGATGACAGTGTCCGCGTTCCCTTAGTTGTCGTTGGTCCCGATGTTCCCCCGAACAAGCGTCTCGATACGCCGGTTTATCTGCAGGACATCATGCCGACCACGCTGGCGTTGGCTGGAATCACTCCACCGGAACATATCTTCTTCCACAGCTTGCTACCGTTGATCAACGGCGAACGTACACAATCGTATTATCCCTCAATTTATGGTGCTTATCTCGACCGTCAACGCGCCATGACACGTGCTGGATGGAAACTGATTGCCTATCCTCGAGCGGGCGTTCTGCGACTCTTCGACCTGCAGAACGATCCTCTTGAAATGCAGGACCTGGCAGACGCTCCGCAACATCGGGCTCGCAAGCAGGAGTTGTTTGCTCAATTGGTGGAATTGCAACAACAACTCAAAGATCCGCTGGATTTAAGTTCACTCGCTCCCAGGCATTGAGAACCAGGGAAAGAAGACCGCTCCCGAATGAAACATGATTGAAGGGAGGCTCGGACAGATTCCCGTTCCGGCGAGAGCAAGTTGCTCTGATCTGGGCCCGCGCAGCACGCGTCTCGACTGGTGAAAACGCAACTCGCCGCATGGCGGAACGCGGTCGATGCGGGGTGAATGTGTTCGAAACGATGAATCGCTAAGAATTCCACGCGTAGCAACCCGTGGCCGGCACGAGGAGAATGTACTCTCACGGGCATGACGTCCCCCAGTTGGCGGGATCGAGTCCGTAAAAACGGGAGAGCTGCTGATACACGTCCGGATGCCAGTGCCGTAACGGCGTGGGGGCTTCGAAAAACAGTTCCGTGGTCACAGCGAAGAACTCTGCTGGACTGGTGGCTCCGTAGCAGTCAATCAGTGTCTGTTGACCATCCCGGCAGGCAGCCACCAGTTGATCATAGGCCGCCTGCATGACCGCTTTCCACTGCTTCAGATGCGCCGCGGAGGGGAGCATCGGAAGACCATCAGCAGCTCGACCATTGAGCATGTCGAGTTGATGGGCAAACTCATGCAGAACGACGTTTCGTCCGAAGGTTTCATTGCGAGCCGTCTCGGAGATGTCATTCCAGGATAAGATGACCGGTCCACGATACCAGGCTTCCCCGATTCGCGCCTGCTGACCTTCGATCACGGTCCCTGTGCCCAGCACCTGTGTATTCCTGGCCACGTAACTGTCGGGATAAATGAGAATCGACAGGACGTGATCGTAATACTCCTCTTCCGCAAAGCCGGCCACAAGCAGACAGGCCATGGCTGCGATGGTGACCCGCATCTCCTCCGTCAGTTCCAGTCCATTGCAGCCTTCCCAGTTCTTTTCAGCCACGAAGATCTGTAACCGTCGGCGTAATCTTTGTTGCTGGGAACCGGTCAAGACTTCAATCTGGGGGACGGATTGCCGAACGATTTCGTTCCAGTGTGATGGAAACGGGGTTTTGAGAATCCTGGCCCGGCGGCGTGCTTTCAGCCAGTTGAAGATCATGAGGATTCTCTCGGTAACGATGTGGGTTCGTGATCTGAACTTGCCCTCACCAAAACACCCCGCATCGACCGCGTTCCGCCACGCGGCGAGTTGCGTTTCATTAGTCGAAACGCGCGCTGCGCGGGCCCCGGCCAGAGCAACTTGCTCTCACCAAAACACCCCGCTGAGGGTTTCAACGGGGTGCCGCGTGAGCGATCGATCAGGTTCCGAGATGTCTTTCCGGCATGATTGACCAGAAAGCGTTCACCGGATTTGCTACCGGATGTACAGGCCGAATCCGGGTGTTGAAATTCCGAAGCTGGTTCCTTGATACCCTCCATAATAAGGATATCCACCATAAACAGGAACAGCAGCGGGATATCCATAGACCGGGGCTGGATAGACCGGAGCAACATAAGCGGGCCGGTAGGCACCATATCCTCCCCGGTAAGCACCGCCATAATAGTGGTTGTGGCCCCCGTAAGAGTGATTGTATCCGCCGTGCCCATATCCCATTCCCCGTCCACCAGCGTTGGCGGGGGAAGCCATGCCCAGTAAGGAAACACCCAATACTGCGGCCGTTGTCATCATGAATGCTCTCATTTTCGTCTCCTCCAATAAGCGACCTGGATGTGCGTGCCCCGTTTCAGGCGAGGACATTCGTCTTGATTTTGTGTTTCCGTTGCACGTCATGCCCAAAAGAAGAAGCACGTTTCGGCCCATTCTGCCGAAACATTTCTGTTAAGAGCCTCAAGATATTAATTTAAAAGAGTTTATGTCATTAATGGCTTGATGCCAGAACAACAGAAATGTGTCGCGAAATTGTAAAACCGACATCAATGCGATGACATTTTGGTTCTGCCGGGAAGAGATCACAAAAAAAAAAAAAAAAAAAAAAATAAAGAAATTTTTTTGTTTGCCGGAAGAGGTCCCCCCCCCCCCCCCCCCCCCCCCCACGCACACACACACACAAAAAAAAGACCGTGTTCCGCCACGCGGCGAGTCATCTTTCCAGTCGAAACGCGCGCTCCGCGAGCCCAGGTCACAAGCCCAGGTCAGAGCAACTTGACTCTCTCCGGACTTTTCAAAAAAGGACCAGTCGCACAACTGTTTTAATCGTTATATGATCGTCATCGGGGTGCAAAGCCCCTCAATTCCACCAGCGGACAATGTGCCACGACATCGCTACAATTCGGCCCCGCAATTGTCAATCTGATTTTGGATGAAAGTTGTTTCCATGCTGACCCTCGAAGGATGTCTGGCCCGCCGTCAACGGTTGTGGGATCTCATTCCGGATACTTACGACTGGCTGCTGATTGCCGATCCCCGGCATGTACAATATTTGTCCAATTTTCTGGTCCAGCCGCTCAGTTTTTCTCGTGGCGAACGTGGATTGCTGCTGCTGGAGCGTGATGGAACCGCGACCCTGATGGCGGATAACTTCACCTTCCGATCAGCCTCTCAGGAACCGTATGTCGATCGGACTGCAATCACGACCTGGTATGATCACAAGCACTCCGTGATTGACCGGGATCATGCCCTGTTCAAATCCCTCAGCGATGTCACCGGAAGTTTGAGTGGACGCCGTGGGCTGCTGGAAGCGGAATGGCTGCCCATTGGAGCCGCCACGCTGCTGGACCCGGAATTCTATGAATTCGCTTCGAATCAAAGCCCGGGGGCCAGCCCTTATCTGGATCTGGGATCAATGCTTCGTTCGTTGCGGAGAATCAAGCATGATGATGAAATCGCCTTGCTGAAAACCTGCATGGCAGCGGGAGCAGCCGGACAGGCCCGGCTTTTTGACGTGGTTCGCGAAGGAGTCAGCGAACTGGAAATTTATACAGAAGTCCACAAGGCTGCCAATTTAGCAGCCGGGAGGCCAGCTATCGTCTATGGAGACTTTCGGGCAGCTTATGCCAGCCAGCCCAAGGGAGGCGGATTGCCCGTCAATGGGGGACGCAAACTCGAAAAGGGCGACCTGTACATTCTCGATTATTCCGTTGTGCTGGATGGTTACCGTAGCGATTTCACCAATACTGTCAGCGTCGGTACTCCTTCCTCAGAAGTGAAAGAGCTGTTTGCACTTTGTCAGGCTGGAATGGCTGCGGGTGAAAAAGCGATCCGGGCCGGCGTGAGTGCAGCAGATGTTTATACTGCTGTTGCCAGCCCCTATGTTCAGGCCGGCCGGACCGATGTCTTTACCCATCATGCGGGACATGGAATCGGTCTGGCCCATCCGGAACCTCCTATCCTGGTGCCGCTGAGCACCGATTCACTCGAAGCTGGCAATGTCATTACGATTGAACCGGGAGCATATGTGGAAGGCATCGGTGGGATGCGCATCGAACGGAATTATCTGGTGACAGAATCCGGTTACGAAATCTTAAGTCATCACGACATCCGTCTGGAATAACCCGGCGGGAGCAAGCTGCTCTGGCAGCCGTGTTATGGCTTCGTTTTAATCCTGTCCTCATATGCCCAACTCCATGGCCACTTCAGACGAACGACTGCTGAGCTTAGCTCATGGGGTCGGTAAGACCTTGAAAGCCTCGCAATTGCGCCTGGTCCTGGCAGAGAGTTGTACTGGCGGAGTGATCGCCGCAGCATTGACGGACGTGCCGGGTATTTCGGAATTCTTTTGCGGATCAGCAGTCACCTATCGTAACGAGACCAAAGCTCAATGGCTGAGCGTCTCCCGCGACGATCTGGCGAACCCGGCGATCGGCGCGGTCAGCCGGCAAGTTGCGGAACAGATGTGCCGGGGTGTTCTGCAGTCCACTCCCGAAGCCGATCTGGCAGCAGCGATTACTGGACACCTGGGACCGAATTCTCCTCCCAATCTGGATGGGGTTGTCTATATTTGCGTCCTGATGCGAGGGGAATCGACACCAATGATCCAACGATCGACACTCAAAGATGAAATTTCACCACCTCGTTCGGTCCGCTACGCGCGACAGCGTCAGGCCGCCATGCTGGTGCTGCAGACAATTCTGGAGTTGTTGGAATCCTGAACTTCAAAAGCAATGGAATTTATACGCCGCTACAGATCGGAGAATCGTCAGCTTCAGCATCTTCCCTGTATTCTGCAGCCGTCTCGACGTTGCAGAAAAGGAACATCTCTCTGTCGGCGATTCGTGAGCTAAGCTTTCCTGGCTGAAGAGAGAATCGAGTCTCTTGTCAGCTTGAAAGAATAGAGAGAACAGGCTTTCCGCGAGTAAGTTCCCTGCAGGTTTTGTCAGGGTTTCTCAATGACCAAGGTCGGCATAATCGTATGAGTTCCCGCACCAGCGAGATTTCGGATCTTCGAGCCCAACTGGCTGAGAAGAACGACCTTGTTGCGGCCCTCACTGCGCAACTGGAACGGACGGCCATACAACTGGATCGGCTCAGCCGTTCGGGTGCGGATCGTCCAGGGCAGAGCACAAGCCACATCTCTTCCGGGGTATCGCTGGCGGGAGATGCAGCGGGAAAACTGATCAGCACGTTGGAAGAATGGCAGGATTTTCAACCGGTAGAACGCATCGAACGGATTGAATCGGGCATCGATCAAATCCTGGAGTTGTTACAGTCACAAAGATCTGTCGCATTCGCTGCTGTGCCACAAGGGATGGCAGCGCCTTCGTCATCCGCTGCGGACGGCGATTTCTGGGCCGCCGCCAAGGCGCGTCTGCTGGAAGAAAGTTCCAGCGCAACACCAGATTTCCCCGGTCCCGAGTCCAACGATTCACATTCAGCATCTGCCGGCCATGCGATTGAAGAATCTCGGCACGCAGATTTTGCTGATGATCTGCTGAACCGCATCGGGAATGAACCAGAGCCCCCCAGCCCCATTTCTGATCTGCAGGACCTCGAAGAATTGCAGGCAGGAGTGAAAGCGCGGGACATCTATCTTCAGTACGTCACGGCCCGGTTGCGACTGACTGAAACCAAGTGTTACTTCCCCCAAAACTGGGACGAACTGGCAGACGCCCCCGACGATTATCGCCATCGTCTGGAATCACTGGAGTTGATTCTCAAGGATCATTTGCGACAGGCGGAAGTCGCCCATTCTCTGGAACGGGCATTGCTCGCACGTGAACGTGCGAAGCTGGCACAGATTAAACAAAACCTGGAAGTCCAGATTAAGAAAATGACGTTTCCAGCCACCAGCGCTCCTCCATCGGTCTCGTCCCCCGTTCCGGCAGAACCTGACCATGAACAGCGTTTGGACCAGGAAAGTCGATGGAAGCGCATCTTCTCTCGATAGTATTTCTCTTTTCTCCACTCGATCCAACCTGGAAGTCCTGTCACACGGAATCTGGCACCACTCATGCGACTTTTTGAAGGGACTCCGTTCGATCGACCGCCTCGCTGTGAGCGCTGCGAACAGTTGGAATCCGAATGCCAATGTCCTCCTGTGCCGGAGCCCCGTACTCCTCCCGGCAAGCAGACTGTTCGTCTTCAACTGGAAACTCGCAAAGGGAAAAAGCAGGTCACCACCATCCGCGGTCTGGTTGATGAGGGGACTCATCTGGCGGAACTCCTGACACAATTAAAATCTCATTGCGGGGCGGGTGGCTCAAATCAGGCAGGGGTTCTGGAACTTCAGGGGGATCAGCGGGAAAAAGGGGCCAGCTATCTCAAGCAACGGGGCTATCGTGTCAAATGAGATCGATGCGAAAGCAGCTTGCTCTCGCCGGGGTTCACGAAGCGTGCGTTTCGATGGATGAAACCCTGTCCACTGCGTGGCGGAACGCGGTCGATGCGGGGATTATGCGCTCAAATTCAAGCAGAGATCGGGGATGGCTGATTGGTTCGGAAGTCTGAGAAAATCGTCTCTGATGGCGGTTGACTCGATTCTCAGCCCCGGAGAACTTAGGATTCGCATTTCCGCCCCGACAGGAGTCCCTATGTGGGAATCGGCTTCCGGTCCGAGGCATCAAAATAACCTGCTGCCCTCTCAGAGCACTACTGGAAATTGAAGACTGAATTCTCATGCAAAACGATATCGGACTCATTGGTCTGGCTGTCATGGGCCAGAATCTCGTGTTGAACATGGCGAATCACGGTTACAGCGTGGCGGTGTTCAATCGCACGACATCCGTCATGGAAGGGTTCACCGGCGGCCTGAAAAATGAACCGGAAGACAAGGTCTGGCAGGGAACTGCCGATCGGATTCATGGTTTTGCCGACCTCAAGGAGTTTGTAAAATCTCTGAAGCGTCCTCGCCGTGTGATGATCATGGTGAAGGCCGGCAAGCCGGTCGATGCGGTGATCGACGAACTCAAGCCGCTGCTGGAACCGGGCGACATCATCATCGATGGCGGCAACAGCGATTTTCGTGATACCAACCGTCGCGCCAAAGACCTTCCCGCAGCTGGACTGCTGTTTATCGGGGCGGGAGTTTCCGGCGGAGAAGAAGGGGCTCTCAAAGGTCCCTCGATTATGCCCGGTGGAAACAAGGACGCCTGGCCGGCGGTCAAGGATATTCTGCAGTCCATCTCCGCGAAGGTCGGGCCCCAGGAGGATATTCCCTGCTGCGAATGGGTGGGTGAAGATGGCGCCGGTCATTATGTCAAGATGGTGCACAACGGCATCGAATATGGCGACATGCAGTTGATCTGCGAAGCCTATTTCATCATGAAGCATGCCCTGGGACTCTCTAACGACGAATTGTATCAGGTGTTTAAAGAGTGGAACGAAAGTGAACTCGCCAGCTATCTGATCGAGATCACCCGTGACATTTTCACAGTGAAAGATCCGCAGACCGGCAATGACCTCGTCGACGAAATCCTCGACACCGCCCAGCAGAAGGGAACCGGCAAGTGGACGAGCCAGCACGCTCTCGATCTGGGAGTTCCCACCACGCTGATCACCGAAGCGGTTTATGCCCGCTGCCTGTCCGCACAGAAGGACGCACGTGTCCGCGCGTCAAAAGTTCTTGCCGGGCCTGCGGAAAAGTTTCAGACCCAGGACAAGAAACAGTTCATTGATGATGTGAAATGGGCTCTCTATGCCAGCAAACTTGTCAGTTATGCACAGGGCTATGTGCAATTGAATGCTGCGGCCGAAGAGTTTGGCTGGAAGCTCAATAATGGTGACATTGCCTTGCTGTGGCGCGGCGGATGTATTATTCGGTCGGTCTTCCTGGGGGATATCAAAGAGGCCTTCGACAAGAATCCACAACTGGAAAACCTGTTGCTGGATGAGTTCTTCAAGAAGGCGATTGACAAGGCCCAGTCCGCATGGCGGCGTGTCGTGGCCACTGCCGTGACCCATGGAATTCCCGTCCCCGCCTTCACAGCGGCCCTCTCCTACTACGATGGTTATCGCTGTGACCGCCTGCCGGCAAACCTGCTGCAGGCCCAGCGTGACTACTTTGGCGCCCATACCTATGAGCGGATCGACACGAAACGGGGCGAGATGTTCCATACCGACTGGATTCATGAACGCCGGATCTGATTTCTGAAAGAGATTCTCCCGGAGCAACAGGCCGCACTCTCACACGTGCGGCCTGTTTTGCTGGAAGTCGAGACCTCTGCCCAGTCTTGAGTGGCACGTCCTGAACCAGACAGGGTCACTTGCGTTAGAGCAAGTTGCTCTGGCCTGGGCTCGCGCAGCGCGCGTTTCGACTGGTAAAATGCAACTCGCCGCGTGGCGGGACGCGGTCTCTGCGGAGTTCATGCGCTCTAGTTGTGTGGGGGTGAAGTCGTCAGCATGCGCCCCATGTTTCGGGGGAATCGAATGGCCGTTTGCAGATCGGGGCACAGATCTAAAATCTGTTGCTGAAGAGAGACCGCATGAGCGTCGTTCCGGGCAAACATTGCAATCGTTGGTCCCCAGGAAGACTGCGCCATTCCCGTACCGGCCACGTCGGGAAATTGATTGAGCAAGTTCCTCATCGCGGGTGATGCGAAGACACCCCCTTGAGTGTGGGAAAAGAATTCGCCAATCAACTGACCATACTCAAAGAGCGCCCGGCAGAACGGATCGAGTTGTTGCCTGTTCAGGGCCGGCAGCATCTCCGTTAACGTGAGCCGGCACAATCGGCCGCTGATTTCCTCCGGCATGGCAGGAAGTGATCGAAAAGCTGCAAATTCTTCGGGCCCGTGCAATCCGGTCACATCGTGCGGAGAAATCACGACGATCCGCCACTGTTCCGGGAAATCCATTCGACAGGCGATTTCTCCCATGGCACCATTCGCAGCATGCCCGGCATCCACCAGAAATCCTCCTTGTGCATATCCATTCAAACCAATTGCTGATCGATCTCCGCGTCCGCATTTTTCTGCCAGATGAACCAGCGCGGCAGGCTGCTGGTGCAGTTTGAGGAGCGCTTCCAGCATTGCCAGCGAAAGCTGCGTTCCTGATCCCAGACCGGCATGCGAGGGAATTTCTTCCTGAAAGTGAAATTGAATGGGGAGCTGTAATTCCGGATTCCGGTTGAGAATGGTCTGCCGAATGGCCTCTCCACGGGGGAAGAGTTGCACGGGAGTTGCTGGTGGCGGAAGAAGAACTGCAGTCATGCTGATACCGGGATGGTCCAGCATCAGACCAATTCCGCCGAAGTCCCGCCCTTTTGCCGGGCGGTAGGTGAGTGGGCCAAAATGCAGCCGCGAGCCGGTTCGAATCGAGATGGAAGCTGGTGGCGGAGTCATACGGGAAAAATAGTCTGTCGTATGCCCGCCTTGTCAAGTTTGAAAGTGGAGAAGTTTGAAAGCAGGCGTGCATCAGAAAAGCAGATAGTCTCGAATCTTTGATCTGGTTCTGAGCAAGTGGCCAGATTTGCCGGTGAAGTGATGAATTCGGCAATTTTTGAAAACAGGGCAAACGGAAACTCCCGCAGAATTGATGGATTCGGAAGAAATCATTTTTTTCGCCCAGCTTCACTGACCCCTGCAGCCGATAGAACTGTTACCGGCCATGCGCGCTCGGTTTCCCTCTGTGAGTGCCCGGCATCGCCGGTATGTTCCGACCGCAACCAGTGTGATGGATGCGTCTCGGGATCATCTCAGACTGAGAGAATTGGAAACGTTTGTGATGCAGAGAGCCGGAAATTGATGTGCTGTCCGACGAGGTCGTCAGGGTGAGCGGAAGCTGCGGTGGACGGCAAGAGGGGAAGGGAATCCATGAACGTCAGAGTTCGATTCGACTGGATCATCGCCATCACATTTCTGGCTGGGGGACCAAGCTGGGCACAAAGCCCGTATGCGCCTGGTGGAGATGGTGGCCAGACCCGCCCCGCAGCCATTCAATACCTGCCGCCAGAGAGCTACTATCAGGGCCAGCAGGCGGCTCCGAATTTCGGTCCTCCGCCCAGCAATCTCTATGCTGAACTTCTGCCTGCGGATCGAGGCTTCGCATTCGATCATGATTCTCGCAGGGATTTGAACTTCAAGCAGATGCTGAGCGGCAGCTGGTTACGGCTGGAATATCTGCAAGGGTATCTTCAACGGGATGATTCCCATGTGCTGGGAACTCCGATTCATGTGGGTGATCCTCCTCCGCTGGGTGGACCGGCTCAGGATGTGGTGGATGTTTCCAACCAGTTTCTGCTTCTGTTTGCCGATTCTACGGATCTCGTGGACGGCATCACCGGAGCCTATGCCCAGGTTCCGACCACCGGACAGGTCAGCTGGCACAATGCCCAGGGGATGCGGGCCAGCTTTGGGATTCCCATTCTGAAGGTCGCCACTCTGGAAACGAGCTTCTGGGGATATGCGAATCAGCGGGCAGAGTTGAATACTCCCGCCATTCCCGCTCCCAGCCAGTATGCGCCGGGAATTCCACCACTGGAAGACGATAACAGTATTCCATTTCCGCTGGGACCGCATGGAACCAATCTGACAACCTTCCTGGCGACAACATTGACCACCGATGGCGTCCCCGGTTCCCGGATTATGCTGTATGATGCAGGATTCACCAGCCAGTATGAATCGCGATTAAAGGCTGGAAATATCGATCTGGTTCTGAATTGGAAGACGCCCGAACTGGGCTGGCGGATGCAACCCATTATCGGTTATCGACACGAGCAGTACGGCGAGCGGCTGGCCTTTGGGGGAACATTTGATAACCGGTCCGGATTTCTCGATGGTGTGGGGATTCTGGCGACGCCGCAAACAAACATGATCGATTCCAAGGTTCTCAACCAGCGCGATCAGATTGAATTTGGACTTCGCAATGAACTGGCAACCCGATTCTTCACGGTTGGCGTTCAGGAGAAATTTGCCCTGGGATCAAACGTGGTTCGTGGCTCGGTCCATACCAGCAATCTCCGCGAGCCTGGAACCATTCCCGGTTCTCTGGACGACCCCGCATCGACCAGTTCCTCCGAGCGCAGAGTGGTGGTTGCTCCAACATTCGATCTGGATGTCTACGCCAAGATTCGCATGAATCAATGGTTGAACTTCCGTGTCGGTTACAGCCTGATCGTGATGTCCAATCTCGGCGTGGCCGATGAGAGTATCCGGTTCAACGAAGTTTCCGACGGCATGGGAGGCACATTGCCGGATGTCGGAGCCAATCTTGGATTCGGGCATCGTGTCATTTCCGCGTTGACCATCGGGGGTGAAATTGTCCTGCCATAAAGCAAACGGCTTTCCAGCCTGACCAGGAACAAGTTGCTCTGGCCTGGGTCCGCGCAGCACGCGTCTTAACTGATGAAAGGCAACTCGCTGCGTGACGGGACGCGGACTGTACGGGGTGAATGCGCTCAGAATGTCCAATTTCGACCCTTGCAGGTGACTTCACAAGCATGTCCGGTTAACCTGAAATAAAACCTCCGGATCTTTTTTTGACGTGATGACAATATGCCTGCCAGTTTTCAATGCAGTGAATGCGGTTTCGCAACAAAAGTGAAGGACAGTCTGGCGGGCAAAAAAATCAAGTGCCCCAAATGCCAGGCTGCCGGGAAAGTGGCCGGAGCCCAGGCTGCCTCTCCGGCCAAGCCTCAGAAAAATGAAGATTCCGAAGCGGACTTGATGTCTGTGAATCTGGATTCCTTTCAGGACGTGGAAGTCCCTGAGGGAGAAACCCTGGATGAATCTCAGCCGGTCAAAAAGCCGAAAACCAAGAAGAAGAAAAAAAAGGGCAGCGCAATTGATCCACAGATCAAGGCGGCGGCCATTGCCTTCAGCCTGATTTCATTTCTGGTGATTGCGGGGATTGTCTATCTGGCCGGCCCCCCCGCCATGGAAGAATATCAGGCTTACATGGAGAAGAAGAATAATCCGCCGGAGGCAAAGAAGGCTGACAATGCTCAGGCTCCCGCACAATAAAATGGACTCGTGCCGCAAATCCTGATCGGAGTGTGATCGAGTTCGATTTTAATTTCGATTGTTCACTTCCACAGAATCCGCTGCACTTTCTTTACCTGAGAACGATTTCCCATGATCAATTCCTGGACACAGGCACTCGGCTTACTGATTTTGCGTGTCTCCTTCGGCACGGCCATGCTTGCCGGCCATGGGCTGGATAAGTTGCTGAGATACAAAGATCACTCCAAGAGTTTTCCCAGCCTGATTGGTCTGGGCGGAACCTTGGAATTGAGCCTGGCGATTTTTGCCGAGTTCTTCTGTGCCGTTCTGCTGATCCTGGGAATTGGAACACGCCTGGCAGTGATTCCACTAATGATCACCATGCTTGTGGCGTTGACGATGTATCACGCTCAAGATCCCTGGGGTAAGAAAGAGCTTGCCGCGCTGTACCTGTCCGCCTTTACCGTTATTCTGATTTGCGGCGGCGGTGGGTTTTCGCTGGATCGTGTCCTCTGGAGGAAAAAATCAGCCTCCCGGACCAAAGCACATTAGTCCCGCAGCGACCGCGTTCCGCCACGCAGCGATTCGCCTATCATCAGTCGAAACTCGCACTGCGCGGGCTCTTGCCAGAGCAACAAAGAGCAGAGAGTTCTCCCAGTTCACGACGACTCCCGACCGAGATCCGTTTCTACTGGGAGACCAGGCAATAAAAACGGCCGCCTTTTTGAAGGCGGCCGTTTGTCATGTGGGATGAGACGAGCCCGGAATCAGGCGGACGGTCCTCGCGGCATGGGGTTGAGCATTGGGCCGGGTTGTTCCAGGGGCTTGACCGGCTGAGTGGTGGCGGCCGGGCTGGGAGTTGCTTCCGGCACCGGTTTGCCAGCTTCATAGGGAGCCACATTGCCGCTGGCACAATTCCCAGTGGCACATCCTCCAGCGGTGCTGCAGGGGCTGGTGGGGCAGCAGGTTTCCATAGGCACCATTTTACAAACTTCATAGGCGACTTGACGTGGCACCATTTTGGAAACCATCCGGGTGACGGTAAAGGCTTCCTGACGGGGAACGCATTTTGCCACGCGATTGGTGACGGTATAGGGCTCCTGGCGGGTCACGCAGTACGGGATACGGCGAGTTTTTGTCTCGGTGACAATCCGGCAGGTGCGCGTGGGAATCTTGCAGGTGCGGGTTTCGCAAACCATTTTGCAGACCTGGAAGGGAATCTGGCGAGTCTGAGTCTCGCAGACCCAGCGGCAAGTCCGCACCGGAATGTTCTCGGTCACCTGTTCCGGCACCATCCGACAGACTTGAATCGGATGATTTTCCGTAATGCATTCCGGCACCATCTTGCAGACCTGAACCGGACAGACTTGCCGCACGACCTGCGGGACATAAGTCGTGCAGGGAACCTGGACCTGCACGACCTGTGAACACCAGACTCGACGACACGTTTGAACAGGGGGACACTGTGTCAGACAGACGCGCGGACAACCGTTGCAGTCACGAGTGACCTGAGGCACAACCGGACCGGGAATGGTGACCGGCTGGTTCACCCATTGTCCGACCACCTTCTGGACGGTGCGGGTGGTGGTCACCGGACGCATCACCGTGTAGCACCGTTCCTGATTGACGGTTTCCACGACTTGTCGCATCACAGTTCGCCGAACCTGGCGATTCACAGTCTCCGTTACCGGTCGCATGACGGTCCGGCAGACCTGCTTGTTCACTGTTTCGAAAACGGGCCGGGAAACCTGATAGTTTTCCTGGCGGTACTGTGTTTCATAGACAGGACGCTGCACCTGGTACTGCTGTTCCTGATATCCAGTTTCATAAATCGGATGGTTGACCTGATACTGTTCTTCGCGAAAGGCCTGCTCCACCACATTGCGATAGCACGTGGTCTGCACATTCTCGTAGGTCGTCTCCATGACAGTGCGATAGCAGGTTTCCTGCACCGGCTCACAAACCGTTTCATAGACAGTGCGGTAGCACGTTTCTCGCTCCACTTTGCAGGCAGTATAGCAGGACGTGGGTGCACAACTGGAGACGGGGCAGGCATTGTAGCCGGGCCCGTGGAACCAACCTGCCTGAGCGGCAGAACTGCACCAGAGTGCAACCACCAGGGCCGCTGCTCCCCCGAGTCGATGACGTGTCACAGTCAACCTCCGAACGTTCTTCACAGGTGTCTTTCTCAGTCGTTTTCGAGCGCATGCACCCCATTCAGGAACCGCATTCCGCCACATGGCGGACATCATTTCATTGGTCGAAATGCATGCTGTCAGTGCTCAAGCTGGAGCAACCTGCTCCAGCGGACTTTGGTCGAACCCTCCTGATCCGAACATTCGCTTCCATGCTGCCATAGGGCAGTACGCAGGGCAATGATATTTTGCCGCTCCGTTCTCAGTTTTCGACGCCCCACAGCTTTTGCTGCCAAAGGACATGATTGTGTTCAATCACGCATTCGATCTTACGTCGGGTTTCATGAAAACTTGAGCCGAATCCCCGGATTTGTCCTCATCGTCAGGAAACTCCCCGGCAATGCATGTCAAAGTCCGCAGAGTTTGACATGCCAGACCAGCGACAGAACGTGCGCAAACTGAGATGACTGAGCTGTAAGCCATAGCAGACAACGGTGTTTCGGCGATAAAGAAACGACAGGACCGGCCTGTCACGACACTGAGCAGCCTGGGTGACATGAGGAGAATAAATCGATTTACGCGACTCTGACACCCACACTGAAAAGCACGAATATTCCTTCAGTTCCCTTGAGGACCGGTTCACTGTGACCGGTTCACTGTGATTGGTTCACTGTGATTGGTTCACTGTGACCATGTCCAGTCACGTCCGGAGCAACTTGTTCAAGCCTCTCAATTCTGGACAGGGCTCTCTCCAGGGAAAGTTGCTCTGGCCAGAGCCCGCGCAGCGCGGGTTTCGACCGGTGAAAGGCACTCGCCGCGTGGCGAAACGCGGTCGATGCGGGATCATGCGCTCTAATGCCCGTAACGCGTCTGCCAGCTTGGCGGAATCGTCGGGAATGACGTCGGAATTTATGTCACCCGAATCGAGAATTGCGGTTTCTTCAATGTTTGAAGGAGATGGTTCGACTCCCTCCACCGTTACTTTCGAATTTGTGAACCGGGACGCAACCCCCCGCATCACCGGTTTTTTTGCTTTTGCAGGCCAATCCGATGGCGAGGCTCTGCGACTCCCCGGAGATGCTGGATTCTGTGTTATTTATGGGAAGGATGAGTTGCCGGCGGCTGTGTGAGAAATTGGAGCAGGGCGGCTTTCTCATTGGTATTCAACAAACGGAGGGCCTGTTCCTGGATCTCTTTGATACACGTTCCCGTGTCTCCCGGCAACGGTTTGCCTGCCGTATCGCGACACCAGGTCAGGAACTGTTGCCGCAGTTCCGGGGTCCAGCCGACACGAAGAAACGCCAGCGATTTCGCGTACCAGATCTGCTCTTCGATGATTTGTGTTTGCTCCAGGAGTTTCATCCCCTGGCTGGCTGCCTGTGGAGATTGCAGATAGACCAGCGTTTCGAGGAGGAGTGTATTCGTTTCCGGACGTTTTGCAGGCAACGAGTCTTCCAGGGCGTTCAAGAGGGCATCGCGCACAAACGTGTCGGGTTGTCCGCACCGCAAGAGTGCCAGTTGAACGATACGCAAACCCAGCATGCGTTGTTCGAAATTAAACGTCGTCCAGTCCAGACTGTTTAACGATGTCAGAATGCCGATCTGCATGACTCCCTTGGTCCCCAGGGAGTTTCCCATCCCGTGTTCCCAGTCCGGGGCTGGGGAATCAATGGGGACTCTTTCCTCTTTCAATTGCCGCTTCTGGGAACGACACAAGGCCAGCAACGCTTCCAGCTTGGCCTGTTGATTCTCTTCATTCATCGCTGTACTGGCCCATTCTTCGGCGGGCCGAAATTCAATCGCCGTACGGGCTGCCGATCGCAAAACAGAATCAGGATGAGACAAGAATGGCCAGGCTGCTGCAATCGCCTGTGGTTGATCCGGAGCATGAAGTGCCTGCAATTTCCGCAGCAAGTCACGTTCCGTCTGTCCCTCCTCGGAATTCACTGAAGCAGCCGGAACAGACTCCATTCCAGCGTATGTGATACGATAAAGCCCTGCTTGAGTGGAATCGCCAGCCAGCGTCAGATACATGGCCCCATCATGGGGATGAATCAGGATGTCGGTGGGCTGAAGTTGGGGACAGGTGAAAAACTCTTCGCGCTCGGCTGCAAATCCGGCTCCTTCCGGGCGAAGATGGACCGCTTCAATTTTTCCTGAGTGGCTCTGACAGACGAAGAAAGCCTGCTGATATCTTTGTGGAAACTTTGCCCCATAGCCAAAGCAAACGGCGCGCGGTTCACCGGGACCAAGCTCCAGAATCGATTTCGACGTGTCTGGAAAGAATTCGAGATGCCTGGCACTTCCACTGCGCCAGCCATAATCTGCTCCACTCAAGATTTCACAGATTCTGGGGAGACGGAACCAAGGCCGGCCAGCATCGGTTTCTGAATCAGCATCACAAGACAGAAGCGCTCCATTTGCGTGATAGGCAGCATCACACGGATTGGAAAGGCCAACCGCCACAAGTTCCCAGTGCTTCCCATCACGATCCATCCGGGCTGCGTATCCCCCTGGGGCAGCGACGTTCGCCAAAGCTCCATTCCCGGCAACTCGCGGAAGCAGCACATCTTCATCCCAAATCGCCGGGACGCGGCTGGCACTCAGTTCCGTGAGTGAAGTTGAACTTCCACACAGAACATCAATTCCGGTGCCGTCCGGACTGAGGACCAATGCGTGTGGACCATGGTTCCCGTGCCAGCTCAGGGCTCGCAATCGTTCCAGTTCATCCAGACGGTCATCGCCGTTTGAGTCCCGGAGCCGGTACACGCCCCCCGACTGCTCACCGGAAGGGAGTGTACCGGGACCGCGCGAGATGAAGTACAGACTGTCGAAGGCCCAGAGCAGGCTCTCCACCGGACCTGTCTGAATATCGATCTTCTCGATAGAAATGTTTCTGGTGCCTTCCAGCTTATTGGGCACCAGACGAAACAAGTTCCCCTGCCGATCCCCCAGGATCAGGCGACCTTTTGAGTCAGCACACAAGGTGCTCAGGGAACCCGGCTGTTGTTTTGATACGGAGTACAGCAACTCCACCTTAAAACCCGGCACAGCCGCCAACACGTCTGCCGATCCCTCGGACAGATCCGGAACTGTGGAGGACTGTGCTGCACTGGCCGGCTTCAGGGATTTCAGCCGGATATTGCGAAACTGTGCTTTCATGGGAGGACCGACATGCAACTGAAATGCAATCACTCCTTCCAGATCTCGCCCCGGTTCCTGAGCATCGTTGATATCCACGACCGTAACGCCGTCCAGCTGGTGAATTAAATGTGTCCCTTCGCATTTGATGACCAGTTCGTGCCATTGTGTCAGGTCGACACTTTCGAACGTCCCCGGCAAAGCAGAGACCTCTTTTTTTCCCTCTTTGTTAATAGTGACCTTCTGACCTCGTTCTGCCAGAATGCCACGTCCACGTTCTTCATACAGCATGGCGGTATATTTGGGAGCAGGATGAATATCTGCCTGATATCCTCCTACAACCCAGGGGCCGGTGTCCGGCATCCGTTGCGAGCGATACTGCACTCCGGAATTGCTTTTGCCTTCCATGCGGAATTCCAGCTTCAATTCGAAGTCGCTGACATTCCCTCCCGTCCAGGAAATGAATTGATTCTGCTTGAGGCTGCCATCCGAAACGCCAGTGATCGCCTCGTCCTGAACCGACCATAATTCAGGATTCCCGTCCCATCCTGTCAGATCTTTTCCGTTGAAAAGGCTTTGATATCCCTCTTCGGCCAATGCCGTGATGCAGACCGTACTGCTGAGCAGTGCCAGCAGCATTGCCTGCCGCATGAGGCATCTCAATCGGTATCCACAAAACATCCTACCCTCGCGTTTCCATGAAGAATTCTGTTGAGAACCGGTCCGGTGAATGCTTTTTTCACCGCGAACACGATCTTATCAAAACCTGGCAGGGCAATCAGTCGTCCCGCACGGGAATCTGTTCAGACTGAGGAATTCTGCCCGCTGGAGGCCGACTGAATTGCGGGAACGCTCCGGGTCAGCCCAAGTTCCCCAGTGGAGTAATACAGCACGGGACAGAAGGATTTCTAAAGTTGACCTCTGAATCAATCAGGGAATCAATCAGGGAATCAATCAGGATTGACGGCAGATCCCCGGCGGCTCCTGTCAGTTCTGGAAACGCATGGTCTGCTGCATCAGGAGAGGCAGGTTTGCGGAAATATCGATGACGTTCCGAGTCTGGCGTTCCAGATTCTGCTGCAGATTTTGCTGCAGGTCCTGTTGGCTGGGCGAAGGCTCTTCAGAGTTTCTCATCCGCCGCGCGAGGAAGGCGAATTCTTCGCTGGGGACAGGGGGGATGGTCAGGTCGGTGGCATTTCCTCGTACCACGCGCAAAGCGTCAATCACCTGGCGCCAGAACTGATAGGCGGTCTGCAATTGATTCTGGATTTTTTCGGACAGAATTCCAAACTGCCCCAAGGCGCGCAGGGCTTCGCGCGTATTGGGTTCTCGCAGCGCCGGATCGAGATGCCCAAACGTGATCTGGAGTCCTTGAACCAGATATTCGCAGTCCACCAGCCCACCGGGACTCAATTTCGCATTGAATGTTCCGGGGCGGACAAGTTGGCGATTTTGTTTTTCCCGCATGGCCCGCATGGCTCCCACGTCAAAATGTTCGCCGCGATAAATCAATTGATCCCGTAATTGAACAATTCGTGCCCCCAGTCGCTCATCGCCCGCTATGGGTCGCAACTTCACCAGCGCCTGCCGTTCATACGGCCAGGCCGTTCCGTGTGGACCAAAATAATTAGTGAACGATTCCAGCGACACCGCCAGGGTGCCGGCGTTTCCATAGGGGCGCAAACGGAGATCCAGTTCAAAGATCCCCCGGCGACGGGATGTGATCGTCTGTTGAAACTGGCGCACCAGCCGATGAAAGTCGTCCGCATTGGAAAGAGATTCGGGACCATCCGTCTGACCGTCGTGGTCATAGAGAAACATCAATTCGATGTCTGACGCATACCCCAGTTCCCGGCCCCCAAATTTTCCCAGGGCACACACGCTGAAGTGGGCCGGAGTTCCATCAGTCGAGCGCGGGAATCCATAACTTGCAGCGAGTTCCGCTGCGCTCAATTCGCAGGCCGCTGAGACCACAGACTCCGCCACTTCGGTCAGTTCGCGTCCAAAATCGCCAAAATTTTCCTGGAGACGAAGGATATGCCGCATGTCCACGCGCATCATCTGGCGGTCTTTAAACGCATTGAGTGCTGTCAGTCTGGAAGAAAAATCCGGCTCCGCTTTCAGCAGAGAGATGAGTTCCAGATCCAGCATCTCGCGAGATTTGGGTTGCTGCAGACCCTCCACATTGGTGACGACGGGGAACAGGTTTTCGTGTTGCAATCTTAAAAAGTCATCCCAGAGAAAGTTGCTGTTCCCCAGCAGTGTGGCCAGGGCAGAAAGCACTTTGGAATCCTGTAACTGGCTGAGTTGTTCCAGCCAGTTGGGTTGCTGAAACAGGTTCTCCAGAAACTCCTGGAAGTGTCGCAAGGCCAATTCGGGATGAGGAGACCCGGGCAGCAGGTGTATGAAATGTTTGATGAGCACGATGGCGGCTCGCAACTCATTGAGCCGCTCTCCATTCTGGAGACTGTGATGCTGTTCATCCACCACATGCAAGGTGTCGATGGCACGTTGACCGACAGTCTGGATGGTCATCTGCCGAATCGACAACCCACTGACCGCAATGGCATTGGTCAATTCATAGAGAAAACCCGGCGCGTCGTCGCTGCGAATATGCAGAGTTCCCGCGTCCAGATCAGTCGGCAGATCGACCTCGATTTCCACCGGAAGCAGTTGTGGAGGAGAAGAGACTGGCCGTTCCATGGCCATCGCCACTTGCTGCACAACCTGACTTTGCATGAACCGCATTCCAGTTTTTTCTGCGGTCAGACACAAGTCATTGAGTTCACTTTGAAATCGTTCCCAGAATTTTGCATGGGATTCTGCGTCGGTCTGTGTGCTGGTTGAAGTGCCGGTCTGATGATCCAGAAGCGACGTCGCACGTCGTACATGAAATTCGTTGAGGAACAACGGACGGTGCCGCCATGCCTCAGCAGTGTCAGACGGTTCCTGCAGGCCTTCTCGCAACTCGGAAATAGAATCCCCTGCCTGCGAGATTCCCGCGAGAATCCTGCCCGATGTGATATCAAATCCAGAGGCGAATAACAGGCCGCAAATCGTGGAAAGGGCTCCCACACGATCGAAGCCTGCCATGGTGATCTGCTGTGACTGATCTGCCAGCAACTCAGCTTGAACTCGCACGACCTGCTGCGAATTGAGTTCGTCCCGCATCTGCAGCAGAGGTTGCAGATCGAACGATGCCTGCTGAGAATCTCGATGGGCATTTCCAATGATGGGGCTGCTGGTCACGGGTCCGGTGATGGGGACTGTCACTGGTGTTGCCGCCGCCCAGGCAGGATGATTTTCAAAGAGCAGGTATTTTTCAAAGACTTCACGAATGGCTGTGGAATACTGTTCGTACTGTTGCAGAAAGGTGTCTGCATCCGGGTAATCGAGCCGCCGGGCCAGATAGGCCAGACTGCGCTGTGCGATCGGCAGGCGATGGCTTTGATGATTGTGCATCAGCTGCAAAGCATGTTCGACGGTCCGCAAAAACAGATAGCCGCCACTCAGCCTTCGATATTCTTCCGGAAAGATCAGTTCGCATTCGGAAAGGCGAATCAGGCTTTCCAGCGTGTTACAACAACGCACATGCGGAAAGTCGCTGCCATGAATCAGTTGCAGATACTGGGTTAAGAATTCAATGTCCCGAATTCCTCCGCGTCCGGATTTCACGTCTCCCCAGCTTTTCCCCCGGCGTTCGAGTTGCTGTTCGATTTTCTCTTTCATGCAGCGGATATTTTGTTTGACGGCTTGCCGGGGGACATTGAAGACGAATGGTTCGAGCCGCTTGAGCACTCTGCTGCCGAACTCCCGATTTCCAGCAATGGGACGGGATTTTAATAATGCCTGCTTCTCCCAGGGCTGTCCGCTCTTCTGCATGTAATCGACATAAGCATCCGCCGTTACGACCAGTGCCCCCGCTGCTCCCCAGGGCCTCAGACGCAGATCGACCCGATACAGAAATCCAAATTCCGTTGCGGAATCCAGCATCTGGATCAATTTTTGACCGAGTCCCCAATAATGTTCCGCCGCCGTTTCACTGACGAACACCAGATCGATATCAGAGCTGTAATTGAGTTCTTCCCCTCCCAGCTTTCCCATGGCGAGAACGGTGAAACCGGTTAATGAAATCTGTTCACGAGCCGCCAGAAATTCCAGAGAAACCTGAACCAGTGCATCAGCCAGCAGCGACAATTGCAAGGTTACCGTTTTCAGATCCATCAGACCGAATTTGTCACAGGCCGCCAGCCGCAACAACTCCCATTGTTGAAACTGCCGCAGATGATTCATGATCTCGGCGTCGCCGGCTTGCTCCAACCACGACCGAGGTGATTCACGTTGTCCATTCTCTCTGCTCTCCCAGAGAACAGGGGGCCTTTGCGGTTCGGCGACATCCTGGACGGTTGCGGTCTGCTGTCGGCACTGACGGATGAATTCTTCCCGGCTCTTGAATTCTGCCAGTCGTTTCTGTTCTGCCAGCTGGTTGAGATAGTGGGGGTTTCTCAACAGAATTTCTGTTAAATACTGACTTCCCACGAACAACTTGACGAGAATTTCCACCGTGCGCGGTCGATGCGCCAGCGTTGCGAAGAGCTGATCACGATCTGGAACAGACTGGATGAATCTCAAGAAATTGAGCAGCGAGCCATCCGGAGTGGCGGCCTCCAGAAAGGCGTAGAGCAGTGCTGGAAAAAACTGATAGCACAAAGCCCGTTGGGCTTCGGTTTCACAGAGCGACTGAAAATGTTGCCACGCACCGGGCAGGTCTTCAAATCCCAGATCTCGCAGCAAGGTTGCCAGAGTGGGAGTGAATTCTCCCGCAGGTGTCAGCAAAGCTGCGGCTGCGGAACCGGATTCGATGCGGTTTTTTCCGTTCAGCCAGGCAAACAACATTTCATCTGCCAAGACCCGTCCCGCACGAGGATCTGCCGGCACCAACGGTTCTTGAGGATGCGTGCTCATGGTCTGAGAGTGTCGTCCCAGGTCTGATCAGATTGAGACAACCAATACCAGTCAATCAATCAATCGGGCAGTAGGGAGCGATGGGATGGCAGTCCACTTGCGGAACCACATCTCCCTGCAACCGTTGAATCTGTTGTGAAACGGCAGTCACGCTGGGAGCATCGGTATGAATGTTGAGTTGCAACCGGGCGGTATAGGTTTCTCCGGAAGCAATTTCCACGACCCGTCCATGATGACGTTCGAATGCTTTGAAATTCGGGAAATTGGTGGCCGGCTCCAGACCGGCCACATATCCCGCCTGTTCGTCCTGAGTGCATTTCCAGAAGGCAAAGCAGGGCAACTCGCGCTTATTCAACTCCAGACTGACACCATGATCACCCCCCGCATTTTTCAGAAGCACCAAAGTCCGGTCATGCTGATCCGAAAGCAGATTATAATAGTAAACTTGCTCGGCATATCCGCGTGTTGGCCCCAGGCATTCCGCATAGGTTTGCACCCCTTCTGCAGCCCGGCCGTCGCGAGGCACGATGCGCCCCGCCGGACATTCCAGCACGGAACCGGCCCCCAGAAACGGTTCGCCAATATTCGTATGATACAAAAGTTGCATCTCTGCCGCGTCCGGGCCGAAGTTCGTCACTTCATCAAGAATGGTGAAGGAACTGCTGCCGATTTTAGAACTGAGCGTGCTTCGTAATCGCAGCTGAGTTCCAAACAGACAACACTCTTCCACGATCCCGGTGACCCCCACCGTCTGTTCTTCTTCATTCACAAACAGCTCGATCTGACTGGCAGGCAGGTTGGCAATGCGACCATGCAGGGTGATATCCGATTCCAGCGGGCTGCGAGCACCGTCGTCATGTCCGGGAGGGCCGTTGAATGCCAGTCCACACCGGCAGATCAGTTCGTTAAAACCTTCCAGCCAGCCCAGGCCATTTCGATTTTGCAGATTTACAAACTGCGGATGAACAGGCTGTTTGAGGGGAGCGTTCCAGCCCAGTGTCAGACCGTTCAGACGTGCCTGCCAGATCCCCATGCCGCGTGTGGGCAGGACAAGAATCGACAACGGACCGTTGCAGACGTCGATCACTTCGACATCCGCGGACAAGCCGCTCCAGAAACGCCCCATGCGGATCGACCAGTCATCTCGACCCGCAATTTTCTTTTGCTGCCGTCCATCCAGCAACGTCTCCATCTCCGGCAGACCGTCGTCGACAAGAGCGGCATCCAATTGAATCCTGGTTGTCGGCATGATCGGGGCTCCCAAAATTTGCTGAAATAAAGTGACAGTACTGGCTTTGAACTCTCCCTCTCTCAGGGGCCGGGCGTTTCGCGGACCTGCACCTGCAGCGCTCCCAGCAGTTTCGTAATCCGTTCTTCCTTGCTGTTAATAAAAAAGATGTTATCCAGCACAATGGCCCGGCGTTCGTTACTGGGATGCAGAATCAATCGGCCGGAACGTAACAGGATGAATTCAAAAATGTCGTTGATCTCTTTGTCGATACGCAGATTGGGCGAAGAGAATCGTTCCAGATCGCTTAAAATTCCATGATGATGCAGCAATTCGTTCGGACGGACTTCCCAGTAATCCAGCCGGGACGTAAAGAACACTGTGAGATAGATGCCACCCAGGATCGCTGCAAAGAGGAAGAAGAAGGTGGAATTGGCGACCGGATGAAGAGCCAGCAAGGCGCCTCGCAGTCGCGGCACCAGGTTGGGTTGATACACCACGACTAACGAAAACCCCAATACGATCGCTGTGATCACTGCAAAAAGCAGCAGCGAGGTCGACCGGGGAAAATCGAACGCCAGCACCACCAGGTTGAGCCCCAGCACAATCAGAAATATCGAACTCCAGATGTGTGAAGCGGCGGCATTCACATTTCCGGCATCGGCTTCCTTTCCAAACAACAGCAGATAAAACCCGGCCAGTATCGACACGATCCACGAGGGATACATGAAAATAATCTTCGGATAGGAAATCAGGATGATCCCCTTGTCGACAACTGGTGATCTGGCAACAGCATCAGGATCGACCGTGATCGTGGATCTCGTATTAGTCATAATCTCTCTTTACGCGAAGTGGATCGCATTCATCCCGCATAGACTGATTGATCGTTTCGCTGTCGTCCGCAACGAAACGATCTAGCGTTGGATTCTCTCCGCGAGTGTCCGCACAGACGACGAACAATACGGGGTTGATTCACTCTAAAACTTCAGGCTCCAAATTTCTCCAGCCGATCCGCATGAGCCAGGGCCAGCGGCATCAGGTACTTGGCGGGAAACTGTCCCAGCCCCCCCAGTCGGCAACTCGATTCTCCGAATGACTCGCTTCCATCAAATCGGCAACGGTCCGCCACAATCATGGTCGGCACAGGATGCCAGCTGTGTGATTTCATCTTGCTGGGAGTGCTGTGATCACCCGTCACCACGAGGACCGTGGGATTCAATTCCGTGATGGCGGGAATGGCCGCATCGAGTTCTTCAATCCGTTTGACTTTGGCGTCGAAGTTGCCGTCTTCACCGGTGGAGTCGGTGTATTTGAAGTGCATGAAGAAGAAGTCGTAATCATTCCATGCCTGTTTCAGGCGCGCACACTGATCACCAATCGTCTGTCCGGCATCCAGCACATCCATGCTGACCAGTCGAGCCAGTCCGCGATACATGGGATAAACGGCAATCGCGCCCGCTTTGGTGCCGTAACATTCTTCGAAAGTGGGAATGGGAGGACGTTTGGCAATCCCTCGCAGCATCAGAAAATTCGCGGGGGCATCGTGCTTCAAGACTTCGCGAGCCTGCTGCAGGAAGGCTTTGGCAACTTCCACCGTTTTCGCGGCAGCAGCATCGCGTCCCACGGGATCGAGCGGAGCCACCCCGGTCGCCTGCGGATCGGTGTCATTGACATTTCCCCCCAGCCCGGCCGCACGAAAGACCACCACCAGCCGATATTCCTTGACGTGTCGAACAAAAACTTCCACGCCGGGAATCTGAATTTTATTGAGCTTCTCACACAAAGGAGCAGCCTGCTCCGAAGCGATTCGACCAGCACGACGGTCGGAAATCAGTCCTTTGTCATCGAGCGTGCAGAAGTTTCCACGAATGGCGACATCATCCGGTCCGAGATCAAAGTCGATCCCCAGTGCTTCCAGAACGCCGCGACCAATCTGAAATTCGAGTGGATCGTAACCAAACAGCCCCAGATGTCCGGGGCCGCTGCCGGGGGTGATTCCAGGAATGACCGGAGTGCTCAGGCCGAGTGTGCCGCGCTGAGCCAACGCATCCAGATGTGGAGTTCTGGCCGTCTCCAGTTCCGTCTTGCCGCCGGGAGTGAGCGGCAGGCCGCCCAGACCATCCGCCACCAGCAGGACAATCTTGGAATCGTTCTTCTTTTGCAGTTCGCGGGTCAGCGTATGAATTTCACTCATCAGTCAACTCAAATCGTGGCGGAAAGGTCTATGTGTGCAGAATGTGGCGGATGGATTCGACCCATCCATACCAGTCGCAATTTAACATTTCCCCGTCCGATGGGCGAGAGGAGGGACATTTTCCCGCTCAGCAATACAACCGGATCGCATCCATCCCCTGCGGGCTGCGGATGGGGACTCGTGGAGAGTTTCCAAGATTGAGCGTTTCACGGGGGGGAATAAGTTACTCTGGCCGGGGCCCGCGCAGCGCACGTTTCGACTGATGAAAGGCGACTCGCCGCGTGGCGGAACGCGGCCGATGCGGGATGAATGCGCTCTAAGGCTTCACGTCATCCACTTCCATTCCCAGCTGACGCATCTTCCGATACAGATTGGAGCGATGCAGTCCGAGGTACTCCGCAGTATCGCTCATGTTTCCCTGCATCCGCTTCACAGCCCGTTTGATGTATTCAATCTGAAAGCTGGCGGTTGCTTCTCCCAATCCCACGCCATCTGCGAGGTCTTCAAACGCGTTTCGCCGGGGACTGAGAATGAAGGCGAGATCTTCCACTTCCACGCGGTCACCAATCGCCAGGAATGCGATGCGTTCCATCAGATTTCGTAACTCGCGAACATTGCCCGGCCAGTTATGCATTTGCAGACGTTTTTCTGCATCCGCCGAAATGGCCAGCGGTTTGCGTTTGGCGTCCCGGCAGAATCGTTCCAGAAAGAACCGCACCAGCGGCAGAATATCTTCCGGGCGGTCGCGCAGCGGTGGAATCTCCAGCGTGACGACGCTGAGACGATAATAAAGATCCTGTCGGAACTTCTTTTCCCGCACCAGATCCACCAGATTGGCATTGGTGGCTGCCAGAACTCGGACGTTGACCGGAATTGTCTGAGTCCCTCCCACGCGGGTAATCACCTTTTGTTCCAGGACTCGCAAGAGTTTGGCCTGTCCTCCCAGGCTCATGTCTCCCACTTCATCCAGAAACAGCGTTCCCCCTTCTGCCAGTTCGAACTTCCCGACGTGCATGGCATGGGCATCGGTGAAAGCTCCCTTTTCGTGACCAAAAAGTTCACTCTCCAGCAAGGTTTCCGTGAGCGCAGCACAATTGACCGCTACGAACGGACGGTCGGCCCGCGGACCTTGACGATGCAGTGAAGTGGCGGCCACTTCTTTCCCGGTGCCACTTTCTCCCAGAATCAGGACGGGCAGATCCGTCGCTGCCAGCCGGTCAATAGTTCCCCGCAGTCCGGTCATGGCGGGGCTGTCTCCCACAATGCGAATCTGATCGGTCACCTGTTCGCTAAGTTGGCGGTTGCTGCGATCCAGAAATTCCAGTTCGCGGGTATTGGTGATGGCCGTGGAAGCCTGCACTCCAAAATCTTCCAGGGCAATCTGATCCTCCGCCGTAAAATCTCCGCCGATTTTATTGATCAGTTCAAAGGCCCCCACGCAGTTCTGACTGGCGTCGAACAAGGGGACGCACAAAAGGTTGCGGGTTTTGTAGCCGGACTTCTTATCGACACTCTGATCAAATCGAGGATCTTTGTATGCGTTGTCGACAATCAGGGCTTTTCGGCTTTGCAGCACATCTCCCACAATTCCCTTGTTATCCGGGAGATACAGACGCCCGGATTCTACTCCCAGGGCAGGGCAGGCGATGATCTGATGTTGTTCGCGATCCCAGATGAAAATGCTGGCACGATCGGATCCCAACAGACGCACGGCTTCTTCAGCAATGCGTTCGAGGAGTCGTTGCGTCTCTTTTTCGCCCGCAAAAGAGCGTGCCAGTTCCAACGTCGCTCGCAGTCGATCGACATGCCGGCGACCCGAGTTGAGCAGTGCCAGCTGATCGATCCGTCTGCCGACCACGCGCCCCACCGCCAGTGCTTCACGCAACTGATCCGCAACCAGGCGGGGACCAGACAACAACAGGACATGTTGTTCCCGGGAAGGAGTGGGAACCAGCAAGATGGGGCCCTGTGTCCGATCATTCACAAAGGAGGCAGCGTCCCGATCGATCACTTCGCCCAGCAGTTGTTTCGGAAGCGTCCCGTCCCATTCTCCTCGTGCAGCCACTACCTGCCAGTCCGCTGTGCGGGAAACCAGCAGACAGTTAGGAACTCCAAACTCAGCCGCGACATCCGTCAAGATGGAAGGCAATTCTTGAACAGTAAGAATGCGGTCACAAAGACGTATCAGCGAGGCAGCCGGGGAAGTACGCTGCAGCCAGGGAAGTTCGCTCCAGCTCATCCAGCGCGTCTCTTCCATGTCCCTCCCTTTCGGCACGTCATTGTCAAAGCGAATCGACGGAACCACTTTTGATGGCGCTCCGTCTGGAATGCAGATTGTTTTCGACCATCACTCTGACGTCAAGCCGATGACAGGAATCAATCCAAAAAGATTCAGCATTGATCATTTCCAGAACCCATCCGCAGGCTGCACAACCACGCGGCAAAGGCCACGGCAGCCGTTTCGATTCTCAAGATTTGCGGGGAAAGCGAAACGGGTTGAACACCCGCCTGCTGGAGAAAGGATTGCTCCTCCGTTGTCAGCCCCCCCTCCGGCCCAATGATGACCACCAGCCTGCGATAATCACAACATTCGTTTCTTAAAATAGTTGCGTAATTGTCTGCCTGTTGAGCCCCCATCAGGCAGCGGGCTGCCTGCAAATCGGTCCGGGCCATGAGCTGTGAAAGAGAACTGATGGGTTCAATGGTCATCAGGTGATTCCGTCCTGATTGCTTGCAGGCTGCAATCACGGTTTGTTCTGCCTTGTGTAACTTCTGATCACTCGGCTTAACGACTCCCCGTTCCGTCGACAATGGGATGAATCGGTCCACTCCCAGTTCCGTCACCTTTTCGATCATCCAGGCCAGACGATCTCCCTTGGGGACGGCAGTTGCCAGCACGACTTCCGGAGTTGGCCGGCATGACATCTGGACAGGCAGGCTCACTTGCAGCTTCACTGTCCGTTTTTGAACTCCCATTACCGTTGCGGCAGCAGACTTCCCACTTCCGTCAAAAATTTGAATGCCATCACCCGGCACGGCACGCAGCACACGTGCCAGATGGTGAGCCTCGGTTCCATCCAGCTCCAGAAATTGTGACCATTCCCCGGGAACATAAAAGCGATCTGGCATGGAATGATTGTCCTGTGCATCCTGTGAAAACAGAAATCCAACTTCTGTGATCCATTGAATTCCAGCTGATAAAGCGACTTCGACGATTGACGCCCCGACTGGACATGCACATTCTAGTGATTGCACAACGAGGTTTGACAATTCGAATCGAGACAACGAGTGAGCAGGGCGACTTGCTGTAAGGATCAGGGATGCAATCGGCGGACCAGTCTGGAATTGCTTTGCCGTCATTGGCGTTTTCGCCGGCAGAGGTACTCCGGTTCAATGAGCTGGGGTATGCCATTCTCCGAAATATCTGCGAACCGCATCTGGTGGAACAGATGATTTCGGTGACGAAAAACGGCCTGCAACATCGCATCGAGCCGGTGGAGTATGAATCCGACCTGAAATACCCCGGCGCGCCGGAGTCAGCAGTCGCCGACGGAGGGAAAACCATTCGGCGACTCAAACAGGCCATCAGCCGGGACTATGCCTTCATGGAATGGGTGCAGCATCCCGGAATCGTCAATCGACTTCGCCAATTGCTGGGAGAGCAATTGGTCTGTCCGCTGGCTCATCACAACTGCATTATGACGAAGGAACCCCGTTTCAGCAGCGATACAGGCTGGCATCAGGATCTGCGTTACTGGTCCTTCACTCGACCCGATCTGATCAGCGTCTGGCTGGCACTGGGGCCGGAACGGAAAGAAAATGGTTGCCTGCAACTCATTCCCGGTTCGCATCGGCAGAGCTACCCTCCCGGCTGTTTCGATAAAGACCTGTTCTTTCGCAGCGATCTGCCGGAGAATCAGGAGATCATCCAGAACCGCGTGCTGGCAGAACTGAACCCCGGGGATGTGCTGTTTTTTCACGCCAAAACACTGCATGCCGCCACCCGGAACTATAGCCAGCAGACAAAATTCTCCGTCGTTTTGACGTTCCGATCGCTGGACAATCCACCCGTACCCGGCAGTCGTTCCGCCTCCTGCCCGGAGTTGCTGCTGCATTAGAACGCATTCACCCCGTATTGTCCGTCGTGTGTGTGGAGACTCGCAGAAAGAATCCAACGATAAATCGGCCTGTACGGGGTGAATGCGCTCGATGGCCAAAACATCTTCGTATTCAGTGGGAAAGGGGAATTGGGGGTGGACAAGCTCTCAATTGGCCTGTTTTTCTCGTTGCAATCGCTCTGTCTGGTCAGGTCGGAATACGAATTCGAGTTGAGACTGGCTGGATGACTGACGGCCTGGCCCGGAACGGATTATGATCCGCTCTTGAGCGTTTGTCTGCCGAATCACTTCACTTCCAATTGAAGGACAGCTATGCAGCCACTTTTGTTTTCGCGACAGAGACGAATTTCACAACTCGGAACATGGCTGGGAATGGTGCTGCTGGTCCTGGTCGCCGGCGCCGGGATCGTACGCGCCGATGAAGCCAGTGACCTGACAAAATTTCTGCCGAACGACATCAATGCACTGGCGATCGTCCGTGTCGAACAGATCATGCAGACGCCGCGAGCCCAGCAGGAAGAATGGGCGAAGGCTGCGGATCAGAAATTTCTGAGCGGCGGCAGTACGATCCCGTCCTGGGTGCGGACGCTGGCGGTCGGTTTTCTTACTCGACCATCTGTTCGTAAAGAACTCTGGGCAGCAGGAGTTGCCAGCGTTCCCCCCGCCGTGACGATTGACTCTGTCGCCCTGCGGGAAAGAGTTCCCGTTGAGCAACTCAACGGGATGCCTGCCGTACACAGTCATCGTAACACGTTTGTGATGGGACTGGCCCCTGGAGTGCTGGGAATCTGGCGGCCTGCAATTCGTCAGGAAGCAGCCCGCTGGGCACTCGCATTGGAAGCCAAAGTCACAGGACCACTTTCCGACTATCTGGTACAGGCAGCACAAGCGCCTGGCCACATCGTGATGGCCATTGACCTGGAAAACATGCTCGATCCGGCAAACGCTTCCGCTCATCTGAGCATGGTGCCGGAGATCGCCAAATCGGAACAACTGCAAAGCAGGTTGCAATCGGTCGTGATGTCCGTGCGGGGAGCTGTTCTCAGCATCAATATTCAGGAAAAAACAACCGCCGAGCTGCGGGTGGAATTCGGGCAGGATCTTTCCGGACTGGGGACTCACCTGCAGAAGTTTTTCCTCACTTCGCTGCACGATCTGGGGGCAGCCATCGAGGACTTTGACCGGGGAGCTTATCAGACCGATGGGAAAGCACTCGTGCTGACAACCGACCTCACCGATGAAAGCCTGCGACGTCTGATGTCGCTCATTACATCTGCTCCGTCCAGTTCGGCAATGAATCCCCAGCAGGCAGGGACTGATTCGGGGACATCCCCGGAAATGCAGATGAATGCCGCTGCGTCCAGCAAATATTTCTCTCAGGTGGACCGGTTTCTGGAGGACCTGTCCAAAGCCAACCGCAAGGCCACGGACTATTCCCGAACAGCATTGTGGCACGAGAACTTCGCCAGCAAGATTGATGAACTGCCGACCATGGGGGTTGATCCTGCTGTCGTGGAATATGGCAGCGACGTGGCTTCGAAACTCCGTGCACTGGGCCGCTCGTTACGCGGACAGCAACTGCAGGTGAATCTGCAGCAAGGGACGTTGACGTACGATTATGACTATAATCCCGGTTGGGCTTCGATGAGCGTCTGGGGAGGAGTCGGCTATGGATCTCCCTCTTACAAAGTGACCAGTAATCTGCAGGAAGTTCGCCAGCGTCAGGCGGCCGCCATTGCGGAAGGGAGCCGACAACGGGAAGACGTCTGGAGCATGATTACCGAAAATCGTCTGAAAGTGCTGCGGCAAATGCAGCAGAAGTACGGTGCGGATTTCGGAAAATAGAGCAAGTTGCTCTGGCCTGGGCCCGCGCAGCGCGCGTTTCGACTGGCGAAATGCAACTCGCCGCGTGGCGGAACGCGGCCCATGCGGAAGTGAGGCGCTCGCGCCATGGAGACAAGTAAATCAGGAGAAAGAGGAGAGGAAAAAGCAGAATGATGATACTTTAAAGATGATACTGTGTTGCTTCGTCTCTTCTAAAATTTGGGGTAGGCCTTAACGCAAAGTCCGACAACGGAGGACGTTTCACGATGACGTACCCCAAATCCAAGCCCTGACAGGGCACTTTGTGGCTTTTCTCTCGTCATGGTCTCTGAAATATGACAACGCCTGAGATCATCGAAAATCGGTGATCTCAGGCAAAGGATCTGAAAACGTGGAACAGCGAATTCTACCCCGCAATCCGACTCGTGCTGTACGCATCGGGACCATGACCATTGGTTCCGGTCAGCCCATTGCTGTTCAGAGCATGACAGCCACTCATACGCAAAACATCGATGCCACGGTGGAGCAGATCCAGGCATTGGTGGATGCCGGAGCGCATGTGGTGCGGGTGGCGGTCGATAGTAAAAAAGATGCGGAGGCCCTGGCCGAAATTTCCCGGCAGGTGACCGCCAATCTCTCCGTCGATCTGCAGGAGAACTACCGACTGGCGGAAGTGGTCGCGCCGTTTGTCGCTAAACTGCGGTACAACCCCGGACATCTTTATCATCACGAACGTGAAAAGCCCTGGCAGGAGAAAGTGAAGTACCTGGCCGGCATCGCCCGAGATCATGATTGTGCATTACGGGTGGGGGTGAACTGCGGGTCCGTCGATCCGGCCAAGAAACAGAAGTACGACGAACGGGATTCGATTTCGCCAATGCTGGAGAGCGCGGTCGAACACTGTGAATTGCTGGACAGTCTGGATTTCACCCGGTACTGCGTCTCGCTCAAAGACTCCGATCCACGACAGGTGATTGAAGTCAATCAGCGTTTCGCCCAGCTTCGTCCGGATGTCCCGTTGCATCTGGGGGTCACGGAAGCGGGATTGCCGCCGGATGGAATCATCAAGACCCGGATTGCCTTTGAACAACTCATCAGCCGGGGAATTGGTGATACGATTCGCGTCTCGCTCACTGTTCCCAACTCGCGCAAGTCGGAAGAGATTGCTGCGGGTCAAAAGATTCTTGCCGACATCGCAGCAGGGCGGGTCCGGTCTGTGGTGGACTTTGGGACCAATTCGTTAAATATCATCAGTTGCCCCAGTTGTTCCCGAGTCGAAAACGAAGCCTTCATCGAACTGGCTCAGCAAGTCAAAGAGATGACAAAGTACGCCGAGCAATATGCCATCACGATTGCCGTGATGGGTTGCCGGGTGAATGGACCGGGGGAAACGGATGATGCGGATCTGGGTCTCTGGTGCGGTCCCAGCCATGTGAACCTCAAGCGTGGCCCGGAGAGTCTGGGGGCGTTCACCTACGAAGAAATTCTGCCTCGTCTGCGTCGTGAGCTGGACGCCGTCATCACCAACAAGCAGCACGCTCCCGCTTCGTGAGTGACCAGGCCGGGCCGCTTGCCATGGTTCATCATTCCAGGAGCCTGTCCGAGCACTTTGAAGTCCGCACCATGATGAGGAAATTTTTGAAACACAGAGGGACAGAGAACACGGAGGCACACAAACCTGATCTCTGTGTCCTCCGTCCCTCTGTGTTTT
>Ga0182738_1000508_pt1 | contig 54533 bp, 54 predicted proteins | sample eDN5th30CBELigMG_FD_128876 | JGI IMG/M metagenome (GOLD analysis project Ga0182738, IMG submission 128876) | Enriched Miracle-Growth compost microbial communities from Emeryville, California, USA - eDNA 5th pass 30_C BE-Lig MG (version 2)... ... | reverse complement strand
GGTAAAGGCGTCGATCTGCTCGGAATAGACGGCCCAGCCAAGCAGGGCTGATAGCGGCACGCGCAGGAAATCCATCGGCGACACCAGCGTCGCATCGGCATAGGTCAGCGCCCGCGCCAGGCACAGGTGAGACGACATGCCGGTGAAGGCGATGACCACGATCCAAGGCCACAGGTAAAGCGGCGGGTTCTGCCATTCGTAGAGGGCAGGGACCAGCCCGATGATGGATTGCACGACCAGCATCCAGAAGATGATACGCAGCACCATGTCCGTTCGCGTCAGCGACTTCACCATCACCATCGAGATGCCGAAGCAGACCGCGGCCCCCAGCACCACCAGATGGCCGGTGCTGAGTGCCCCCGCGCTCGGGCGCACGATGATGACGACGCCGATCAGGCCGAGCACGACGGACGCGACGCGCGCCTTGTCGAGTTTCTCGCCGAGGAAGGCCACGGCCAGCAGCGCCGTCCAGATCGGCGTCGTGAATTCGATCGAGACCAGCACACCGAGCGGAATGAGCGTCAGTGCGTAGAGCCATGCGCCCTGGCCGACATAGTGGACGACGTTGCGCGCGATGTGCAGCGGAAGGCGCGACGAGCGCATCGATGCGAACCCTCCCGTGGCCAGCACCGCCGGCAGCAGGATGAACCAGCCGATCACCGAGCGCAGTTCCAGCACCTGGAAGACATTGAGGACGCGCGTCGTTTCACGCCCGGCAACCGACATCGCCAGGAAGGAGGCGATCGACAAGGCCATCCAGAAAGCGGCTTTCGCGATGGAGGGTTGAGGTGCCATCGCCGATCTGTGGCAGGCTCGCGGTCGGGCCGCAATCGCTACCGGGAGATCTTCGCATGGGCCAGAGCCCGCGTAACGAAAAGGAACCTGGCTTGGCCGGCAGCGTTGCGCCCGGTACTTTCCGGAACCGGGACAGGAGAACGCATTGAGATCGATCCTGCATATCATGGCCCTGATCGGCTGCGTGATGGCCGGTGCGGGTTCGGCCTGTGCCGACGAATCGGCTTTCCTGAAGTCGATGGAGGGCAGTTGGGCAGGCAAAGGCTCGGTCAAGGTGCGTATCACGGCGCCGACAATCCGCGTTTCCTGCAAATTCAAGTCGACTGCCGCCGCCGGCTCTCTGGCGCTGGATGGCGACTGCCGGGGTTTTCTTGTTTTCTCCAGGCATTTCAGCGCGACGCTGAAATCCAGCGGTTCGAAATATTCGGGCTCCTATGTCGGTTCCGCGACCGGTCCTGCGGGGCTGAATGGCATGCGCAAGGGCAGCGCGATCAATCTCGGCATCACCTGGGCAAAGCCGGTCAACGGCGACCGCACCGCCAGGATGACGGTCGAGAAAAATGGCGACGACGGCATGACGCTGACCACGACCGACACTGATCTCAGGACCGGCGAGGCTGTGGTGACCAGCCGGATCGAACTGAAGCGCATGTGAATCGTTGGACGGCCGGCGCGTTGTCGGGTTGGCAGATTCTAGATCCGTTCCCACGGGTGCTGGACCTCAGGTCCCTCGTCCTCATCAGGCCTAGCCGGGCGGCCGCGGTGCCCCTTGCCGAAGGTGTAGCCTGTCTCGACCGCCTTGCCGCCGAACTTGTCACGCAGTGCGTCTATGGCGCCTTCGGCAAGCGCGCGCTTGCGCGCCTGCACGTCCACGAGATCGGGCGGATCGGCCTTGCCGTCGTCCGAAATGTCGCTGACGCCGATGCCGAGCAGCCGGTAGCGGGTGCCGTCCATCTCGCGGCGTAACAGGTCGAGGCCGGTGGAGAAGATGCGGTCGGCCAGCCGCGTCGGGTCGCCGAGCTGCCGATTGCGGGTGCGGATTTTGAAATCGGCCGACTTCAGCTTGAGCACGACGGTGCGGCCGGCGAGCCCGGCTTTCCTCAACCGCGCCGCCACCTTTTCCGACAGCGAACGCAGCACCGGCACCAGGTCGTCGGCCGAGGCAAGGTCCATGTCGAAGGTCGTTTCGGCCGAAACGCTCTTGGTGTCGCGGTCAGCGTGGACGCGCCGGTCGTCCTCGCCGCGCGCGAGATGATAGAGCCGGTCGCCCATGGTGCCGTAGCGGCGCATCAGTTCGTTGCGCGCCATGCGCTGCAACTGGCCGATCAGGCGGATGCCGTCGCGCTCCAGCACGGCGGCGAAGGCCTTGCCGACACCCCAGATCAGCGTCACCGGCTGCTCGGCCAGGAAGCTCTGCGCTTCCGCCTCGCCGATGATGGAGAAGCCGCGCGGCTTGCGGAAATCCGACGCCACCTTGGCGAGGAACTTGCAGTAGGAAAGACCGGCGGAGACGGTGATGCCGATCTCCTTTTCCACCTGCAGCGCGAAGCGCGCCAGCACGAGTGCCGGCGGCAGGCCATGCAGCCTTTCTGTGCCGGCGAGGTCGAGGAAGGCTTCGTCGATGGAGATCGGTTCGACCAGCGGCGTCAGCGCCTGCATCATGGCGCGCACCTCGCGCCCGACGCGGACGTATTTTTCCATGTCCGGCTTGATGACGATCGCTTCCGGGCAGGCTTCCAGCGCCTTGAACATCGGCATGGCCGAGCGCACGCCCTGGATGCGGGCGATGTAGCAGGCGGTGGAAACCACGCCGCGCTTGCCGCCGCCGATGATGACGGGCTTGTCCCGCAGCGCCGGGTTGTCGCGCTTTTCGACCGCCGCATAGAAGGCGTCGCAGTCGATATGGGCCAGATGCAGCCGGTAGAGTTCGGCGTGGCGGGCCAGCCGGGGGCTGCCGCAGCGCTCGCAACGGCGGACCGGCCCGCTTTGCAATCGCAGGCAGTCGCGGCAGAAACCGTGTTCCGGATCGTTGACAGGGATCGCCATGGATGCGAACATAAAGAGAACAATTGCAAATCTAGTCTACATGATCGGACGGGACAAGGCGACCAGACCCATGGCCATTTCGATCGAACCGGTGACGGCTGGATTGTGGCCGGCCTTCGAGGACCTCTTCGGCAGGCAGGGCGCCTGCTATGGCTGCTGGTGCACGCATTTTCGGTTGCCTCCGGCGGTGCGCCGCGAGAACAACCGCGAGCGCAACAAGGATCACATCCGCGCGCGCATCGAGGCCGGGCCGCCACCCGGTCTGCTTGCCTTCGACGACGGACAGGCGGTCGGCTGGATGCAGATCGGCCCGCGCGCCGACGTGCCGGAGTGGAATAATCAGGGCAGGGGATCGGCGCCGCTGGAGCAAGCCGACGCCGCCGATCCGGCCGTCTGGGCGATCTCGTGTTTCTTTATCCGTACGACGGCGCGCGGCCACGGCCTGACGCATCGGCTGGTAGAAGGCGGCGTCGGCTTCGCCCGCGAAAGCGGCGCGCGCTGGCTGGAGGCGTGCCCGATGGACCTTTCCAAGGATTCGCGTTCCATCGGCCTGTTCGTCGGCTCCTCGCGGGTGTTCGAGAAGGCTGGCTTCCGCAGGATAGCGGAACGCAAGGCCGGCCGGCCGCTGATGCGGCTGGTGCTTTAGATTCCAAGCGCCTCGACGATCCTCGGCATAGCCTCGCGCCAGTCGTGGACCGGAACGATGTCGTCCGGCAGCGGCGGCAGGAAGGCGCGCAGCGAATTGTCGGCCATCAGGTGGAAAAGATGTACGTCCGGCACCGATTGGCGTGCCGAGACGAGGTTGTTCGGCTGATCGTCGACAAAGGCGACGGGACGGCCGCTGGCGCCGCGCAGGCGCGCCACAGCCGGCCCCTTGGCCATTTCCGTGGTGAGGAGCGGGTAGGGTAGTCCGAGCGCGTCGAGATGTGCGCGCCGGGCGGCGCGATGACGGTGGAACATTGCCGTCAACAGTACGATCTCGACCTGCTCGCCAAGCACGGCCAGCGCTTCGGCGGCACCCTCCGTGATCGTCTGCCACTCTGACTGGCCGTCGAAGAAGGCGTCGAGCAGGGCCGTCACTTCCGTCTGTTCCACCAGTCGCCCGGTCGCGGTCTCGGCGATGTTGCCGGTCAGGCGGAAGGACGAGATGGTCAGCTTGAAGCCCTGCCGCTCGAGGAATTTCGGAAACGGCCGGATGAACTCCAGCACGACGTCGTCGACGTCGAGCACCAGCAGCGGCCGGTCGTCGGCCGCCAGTTCCTCGATCTGGCGCAGCGTTTCGGGATCGTCGCTCATATCGACCGCTCATGGTTGTCGTCGCCGGCCGGCAGCGCTTTCAATGCCGTGCCCACCGCCGGCGGCGGCGTTCCTGTTTCCTCGCAGAAGCGCATCAAGGTCGGTTCGTGCGCCAGGACGAATTGCAGCACGCCGGCCAGAAAACCGGGTTCCGCGGCGGCGCGGCGGATGGACGAGGCCTCGATGCCGGTGAGCGCCAGGAAGCGCGGCAGAAGCTCAGGATCCGCCGCCACGAAGCCGAGCGCGCGGATCGCAACGGCTTCCGCCTCCTCGCGCATTGACGCTGGATTTGCCATCACTACCTTTGGCTTGCGAGTGATTGAGTCTGCCTTCCGCAGTAACCGCAAGTGCCCGACACGACAAGGCCGGTGTCGGCCTCGTACGGGAATCGAGCGCCTTTTCAACCGCCGGTTTCCGTTTCGTCAATTATCTTGCGTTAGGTTCGGGGCCGGGTTTGGTGCGTTTGCCTGACGAACGCGAACGGCGGTGTCCGGACGAAGGCCGCCGGGACGGGAAGTCGATGCCGAAGAAGGTCATGATCGTCGAGGACAACGAGCTCAACATGAAGCTCTTTCGCGACCTCATCGAGGCCAGCGGCTACGAGACCGTGCGCACGCGCAACGGGCTGGAAGCGCTCGAGCTGGCGCGCACGCACAGGCCCGACCTGATCCTGATGGATATCCAGCTTCCCGAAGTGTCGGGGTTGGAGGTGACCAAGTGGCTGAAGGAGGACGACGACCTACACGTCATCCCCGTCATCGCCGTCACCGCTTTCGCCATGAAGGGCGACGAGGAGCGGATCAGGCAGGGCGGCTGTGAGGCCTACATCTCCAAGCCGATCTCGGTGCCGCGCTTCATCGAAACGATCAAATCCTACCTGGGCGACGCCTGATGCCCACCTGCCTGCCGACCGGAGCCGCTTTGAGATGACCGCCCGCATTCTTGTCGTCGACGACATTCCGGCCAATGTGAAATTGCTCGAAGTCCGGCTTCTGGCCGAATATTTCGAGGTTCTGACGGCGACCAACGGCGCCGATGCGCTCGAAACCTGTGAGAACGGCAAGGTGGACGTCGTGCTGCTCGACGTCATGATGCCCGACATGGACGGCTTCGAGGTCTGCCGCCGTATCAAAAACGATCCGGCGACCTCGCATATACCCGTGGTGATGATTACCGCCCTGGATCAGGTTTCGGACCGCATCCGGGGGCTGGAAGTCGGCGCCGACGATTTCCTCACCAAGCCGGTCAACGACCTGCAGTTGATGACGCGGGTCAAGAGCCTCGTGCGGCTGAAGATGCTGACCGACGAATTGCGGCTGCGCGCCTCGACCACGCGAAACATCGGCATTGAGGATTTGCTGAGCCGCAGTTTCGCAGCCGCCGATGCCGTGCCGAAGGTGCTTCTGGTGGACGAGCGCCCGTCGTCGTCCGAGCGCATGCGCAAGCTGCTGCGCGGCATGGCGGAACTGGACATTTGCCCCGACCCGCATGCGTCACTGTTCCAGGCGGCGGAAACCCCTTACGAATGCGTGCTGGTGTCGACCGGCTTCGCCGATTTCGATCCCTTGCGGCTGTGCTCGCAGCTTCGCTCGCTCGACCGCACCCGCTTCATGCCGATCATCCTTCTGGCCGAGGAGAGCGAGGACGAACGCATCATCCGCGGGCTGGAACTCGGCATCAACGATTATCTGATGCGGCCGATCGACCAACAGGAACTGACCGCACGGCTGCGCACGCAGGTGCGCCGCAAGCGCTATAACGACCAGCTTCGCGCCAGCGTCACCGAAACGATCGAGATGGCCGTTACCGACGGGCTGACGGGCCTGCACAACCGCCGTTACCTCGACAGCCACCTCGAGACGCTGTTCGACCGCGCGGTTGCGCGCCGGCGCCCGCTGTCGCTGATGATCACCGACCTCGACCGTTTCAAGTCGATCAACGACACCCATGGTCATGACGGCGGCGACGACGTGCTGCGCGAATTTGCCCGCCGGCTGCGCAAAAACGTGCGCGGCATCGACCTGGCCTGCCGCTTCGGCGGCGAGGAATTCGTCGTCGTCATGCCCGATACCGAAGGTCATATCGCCGAGAAGGTCGCCGAGCGCATCCGCGCCGAGATCGAGCGTGAACCGTTCGCCATCGGGCACGACGGAAAATCCATCCCCGTCACGGTCAGCGTCGGCGTATCGTCGCTGCTCAAGGGCCTCGATACCGTGGAAGGGCTGATGAAAAGGGCCGATCTCGCCCTCTACGAAGCCAAGAACGGCGGACGCAACCGTGTCGTCGCCAAGGCGGCTTGAGCACGCCGCCGGCGCCTCATCCGGTTCGAATACAGGCCGGCCGCTTGCAATTTTCCGGCGCCGGCGCAAGCCATCACGGTTAGCGGTTTACCTTAACCCAAGCGATTCGCGAGCTGTGGTTAAGAAACTGTTGATTTTCATAAGCTCTTGCGCAAATGTTCCATGACGTTCAACGGGTGGAACCGGCGGGGAGGGCAGGCCGGACATTCCGAATACCCCATGATGCTCAGGTCCGCCGCATCTCCTGGGTCCGTGGGGTCGGCCGGCCGGCGCTGGCACATAGTGGCCTCCTCGTACCGCTGCCAGATTGCCGACCGGCCCCCTTCTTTCCAGCATAGACGTTTCGCGAGACGGACTTCCGGCCTCGCGACCGGCCGTCTTGCCGGCACCGGCTATGCCATGCGACCGATGACCAGGCCGCCGAACACAGCCACGACGACGACAGCCCACGGCGGGGCTTTCCAGACCATGAGAAGCAGGAAGCATGCGAATGCCAGCGCGAAGTCGTGTGGTCCGGCAATCGCGCTGGTCCATATCGGCTGATAGAGGGCGGCACCCAATATGCCGACGACGGCGGCGTTGCTGCCGCGCATGAAGGCCTGTGCGTTCGGCTGTGCGCGCAGGGCATCCCAGAACGGCATCACGCCGACCAGCAACAGGAAACCGGGCAGGAAAATCGCGACGAGCGCAATCGCCGCGCCAAGGAGCCCGTTGGGTTCGGGGCCGACACTTGCGCCGAGATAGGCGGCGAAGGTGAAAAGAGGGCCGGGAACCGCCTGGGCCGCGCCATAGCCGGACAGGAACGTATCCGTCGACACCCAGCCCGGCTCTACAACGCCCGACTGGAGCAGCGGCAACACAACATGGCCTCCACCGAAGACCAGCGCGCCCGCGCGATAGAAGGAGTCGAAAACGGCAATGCCTTGCGATTGCAGAATCGCTGCCGCGGCCGGCAGGCCAAAGAGGAGGACGGCGTACAGCAGAAGGCAGACCGTCCCGACCGTGGGTGAAATGGCAAACGTCAGATGGCCGGAGATCGCCTCGCGGTCCGACCGGCTCACCCACAAGCCGGCAAGCCCACCAGCCAGGATCGCTGCGACCTGGGCGAACGCGCCCTGTGCGAAAACCACGATCAGCACGGCGCCAAGCGCGATGCCGGCGCGCGTCCGGTCCGGGCACAGGGTCCTCGCCATGCCCCATACGGCCTGGGCCACGATGGCCACGGCGACGACCTTGAGGCCGTGGACGATATCGGAATCGGCTGCCTTCCCTGATACGGCGGTCGCAAATGCGAACAGCACCAGCAGGATTGCCGACGGCAGCGTGAAGGCGGCCCAGGCGGCCGCGGCTCCCAATGGCCCGGCGCTCAGAAGCCCGAGCGCGAAGCCGACCTGGCTCGATGCCGGACCCGGCAGAAACTGGCACAATGCGACCAGATCGGCATAGCCTTTCTCGTCGATCCAGCGCCGGCGAACCACCAGTTCGTTGCGGAAGTAGCCGAGATGGGCGATCGGGCCGCCGAAGGAGGTTAGGCCGAGTTTGAGGAACGCGGCGAAGACTTCGCCTGCGCTTCCCTTTTGCCGCTGAAGGCCTGTCCCGGTGTCAGGATCATTCATCTTTCACCGCTGCGATCCGAGGGCGAGGCCGGCCTCATAATTACCCGATCGGTAAATCCGGTCGAGGCGTTTCATTCGACCATGAACAGGGCCTGCATGACAGGTATTTGACGTCGCCGGCCAGCAGCCGAAACGAAAAACGCCGCCCGGAGGCGGCGCTTTCGTAAAAGGACAACAAGACCAGGATTACTTGATCTTGGTTTCCTTGAATTCGACGTGCTTCTTGGCGATCGGGTCGTACTTGCGGAACGACAGCTTGTCGGTCTTGGTGCGGCTGTTCTTGCTGGTGACGTAGAAGAAGCCGGTATCGGCGGTCGACAGAAGCTTGATCTTGATGTTCGCGGCTTTGGCCATGGGTGTTCGTCCGTTGAATGTCGTGAAATTCCGGCGGCCGGAAGATCGGGAAAACGACCGGGCGCGAAAACTTGGGCGGACACATAAAGATTGTGCCCGGAAAGTCAAGCCGGGCCGGGCGTTCGCCCGCGCCCGGCCTGCTTTTTCAGCTCGTATGCTGCGGCTTTTCGGCCGTCTCGGGGAAGAAGTCGGGCGCCGCGCGGCGCTTGCCGAACATCATGTCGTACTGCAGGAAGCGGAAATCGCGGATCCCCGCATCGATTTCCTTCTGCCGCGCCCAATCCATGGTGGCTTCGCCGTCGCGGGCCAGAAGCATGTTGCGGTCGACCACGCTGTAGCGCTCGTTCAGTTTGCCGAGGAAGCCGGTGTAGTAGGGGTGCGTGATGCCGGCGGTCTTCAGGATGTGATACGGCAGGAAGGCCGGGCTGACCGGACCGAGGTCCGTCTCCGGACCGGTCCTGTTCGACCACACCACCAGCGGCGTCTGGTGGTGTTCGAGCATCTTGTCGGCGGCTTCCCTGCGCGGCGCGACATTGTTCTTCAGGAAGCCCGTCTCGACATAGACAGGCCCCAGCGGCGGCAGATGGTCGCCGAAGAAGGCGATGACGGTCGGCCGTTCGCGCTTCTTCGCCCATTCGATCAGCCGCTGGAGGCCGTGGTCGGCGTCGGCGGCGCCTTCGGCGTAGCTGGCAAGCGAATCGCGCGCCCACTGACTGGTCGGCGCCTCGACCTTGTGCGTGGTGTCGCTATAGCGGTGCGGCTCGTAAGGGCCGTGGTTCTGCAGGCTGACCGCGAAGAAGAAGAACGGCTCCTGCGTGGAATCGGCTTGGCGGATGATCTCGTCGGTCATGGAGGCGTCCGAGGCCAGCGGCCCGCGCTTGGCCATCGGCGGCAGCGTCTCTTCCGACTTGAAGTCGTCGAAGCCGAAATCGGCGTAGACGTTGGTACGGTTCCAGAACCAGTTGGTGCCGGGGTGGATGGCGCGCGCCTCGTAGCCTTCGCTCTTGAAGAAGGTCGCGAGCGACGGGATCGGCGCGCGTACATACTGCTGGTAGGGGATGGAGCCTGCCGGCAGGAAGGCGTTCGAGAAGCCGGTCAGCGCCTCGAACTCGACGTTGGCGGTCATGCCGCCGAACTCGGGCGAGAACATCGAACCCGAACGCAGCGAGCGCACGGTTGGCATCGGGTCTGGCGTGATCTTGACGCCCGGCAGTTGCGTCGGATCCCAGAAGGATTCGCTCATCACGATGATGATGTCCGGCTTCTCGGCCGGAACGGACGTCGCGACCTGCGGCTTTTCGATCGCCGCCATCGCCTTTTCGGAATAACCGGCCGGTGCCGAGACGTGCGCCATCGGCACATTGAGGGCGAAGGCGAGAGCGAAGCCGTTGGAGGCGTAGTTCTCCTTCTGATCCCACATCATCGGGATGATCTGCAAGCGGTCGCGGGTCCACGAGAACGTCGCGTAATCCATGATGGACACGAAGAAGGCGAGCAGCGGCAGGCACAGCGCCAACCGCGCGACCCTGCCTTTGTAGGTGAGTCTCGACATGCGGCGGCGGGAATGACGCCACGCGAAGACCAGCAGCGTCAGCCCTGCAAGCAGCCCCACGGCCATGGCGAGCGCCGTCCACGGCCGCTCGCGCACCAGCAGCGGCATCAGGTCGACGATCTGGCGGGCATAGAGGAAATCCGTCGGATAGAGCGGATCGCCGAGATAGTTGGATTTCTGGTGGCCGATGAAGGCGAGCGCCAGCGTCAGCGGCGCCATGACCATCAGGCCCTGGTGCCTGCGCCCTAGAACGGCATCCAGCGTGACGAGGATCAGGGTGAACAGGATGACGGTCGTCCAGCCCGGCTTGAACGGCTGCAGGAAGAAACCGACGGTCGCTGCGACATCGCCGCGGAAGATGAGCTCGATGGCGAACACCAGCGCCGCCGAAGCGAGCAGCGAGATCAGCCCGTAACGCAGGGCCGCACCATAGCTGTACGTGCGCTTTTCAACGCCCGAAGCCATGCTGTCCTGTTCTTTTGCCGTCCTGTCCACGTCCGCACCGTTCTCTACTGACATGATGCACCCGTGCATCGTCACGGAAGTGTCATTAAAATGACGCGGGACACTAGCGGTTGCGAAAAAAATGAAAAGAGCCGGCAAAAAATCGTGTTCGGTTTTAATCATGAGTGATCGGCGAAAAGCCCTGTGGAACAGGCATTTGCGGCACGAACGCCGGCAGAGGCGGGCTTGACTTGGCAGGCCGGCTTGCGTCACACGCAATCGAGAACCGAAAAACCGGGATAGACCATGGCGATCGCATTCACCTTTCCAGGCCAGGGCAGCCAATCCGTCGGCATGGGCAAGGACCTGGCGCAAGCCTTTCCCGAAGCGCGGCGCGTCTTCGAGGAAGTCGACGAGGCGCTGGGCGAGAAGCTGTCCAGCCTGATCTGGGAAGGACCGGAAGAAACGCTGACGCTCACCGCCAACGCCCAGCCGGCGCTGATGGCGGTGTCGCTGGCTGCGATCAGGGCGCTGGAATCGCGCGGCTTTTCGCTGAAGGACAAGGTTACCTATGTCGCCGGCCATTCGCTCGGCGAATATTCCGCGCTTGCCGCCGCCGGCTTCGTGTCGGTCGCCGACGCAGCCCGCCTGCTGCGCATCCGCGGCAACGCCATGCAGTCGGCCGTGCCTGTGGGTGAGGGCGCCATGGCCGCCATCATCGGTCTCGACCAGGATGGTGTCGAGGCCGCTTGCAAGGAAGCCGGACAGGGCGCCATCTGCCAGATCGCCAACGACAATGGCGGCGGCCAGCTCGTCATTTCGGGAAACAAGGCGGCCGTGGAACGCGCCGCGGCCCTTTGCACGGAAAAGGGCGCCAAGCGGGCATTGATGCTCCAGGTGTCCGCCCCCTTCCATTCGGCGCTGATGCAGCCCGCCGCCGATGCCATGCGCGCAGCCCTTGCCGAGGTGAAGAAGAATGCGCCCGTCGTGCCGGTGGTGTCGAACGTGTCGGTGACTCCGACGACCGATCCCGAAACCATCGCTGCGCGGCTGGTCGAGCAGGTGACCGGGCGCGTGCGCTGGCGCGAGACGGTGGAATGGTTCGGCGCCAACGGCGTCACCACGCTCTATGAAGTCGGCGCCGGCAAGGTGTTGTCGGGTCTGGCACGGCGCATCGATCGCGACATTGCCACCGCCAACGTCGGCTCGCCGGCCGATGTCGACGCGGCGCTGGCAGTACTGGGCTGAACTGGTAGATTGACCTCTCCCTAACCAGGGGAGTGCTCCAAGGAGAAAAAGATGTTCGATCTGACCGGCCGCAAGGCGCTCGTCACCGGAGCTACCGGCGGCATCGGCGAAGCGATCGCGCGTACGCTGCACGCGCAGGGTGCGCTCGTCGGCCTGCACGGCACGCGCGTCGAGAAGCTGGAGGCGCTGGCCGCAGAACTGGGCGACCGCGTCAAGCTCTTCCCCGCCAACCTGTCGGACCGTGACGAAGTGAAGGCGCTCGGCCAGAAGGCCGAGGCCGAGCTTGAAGGCGTCGATATCCTCGTCAACAATGCCGGCATCACCAGGGACGGCCTGTTCGTGCGCATGTCGGATGCCGATTGGGATGCGGTGATCGACGTGAATCTTGGCGCTGTCTTTCGCCTGACGCGCGAACTGACGCATCCAATGATGCGCCGCCGCCATGGCCGCATCATCAACATCACTTCCGTCGTGGGCGTGACCGGCAATCCAGGTCAGGCCAATTATTGCGCCTCCAAGGCCGGCATGATCGGTTTTTCCAAGTCGCTGGCGCAGGAGATCGCCACCCGCGCCATCACCGTCAACTGCGTGGCGCCCGGCTTCATCGAATCGGCCATGACCGACAAGCTGAACGACAAGCAGAAGGAGGCGATCATGGGCGCCATCCCGATGAAGCGCATGGGAACCGGCGCCGAAGTCGCCTCGGCCGTCGCCTGGCTCGCTTCCGACGAGGCCGGCTACGTCACCGGCCAGACGGTGCATGTCAACGGCGGCATGGCGATGATTTGAGGCTGAAATGCCGGCCCGAACCGTCTGGGTGGAGGCGGGCCGGGAAAAAGCCGGCTGCCGCCTTGGATGCCGGGCGGTTTTCGTGTATTGCGCCCCGAACCGCGCGGTTTGCGGCAAAACCGGCCTGCCGGAAGGCTTTCGGCAAGGCCATCTTTGAGCTTGATTAGCGGCATTTGGCCCGCTAACGAAGACAGACAAACATTGGACGAGGATGCCCACATGAGTGACACCGCAGAGCGCGTCAAGAAGATCGTTATCGAGCATCTGGGCGTGGATGCCGACAAGGTGACCGAACAGGCGAGCTTCATCGACGACCTGGGCGCGGACAGCCTCGACACGGTCGAACTGGTCATGGCCTTCGAGGAAGAATTCGGCGTCGAGATCCCCGACGACGCGGCCGAGACGATCCTCACGGTCGGCGACGCCGTGAAGTACATCGACAAGGCTTCGGCCTGATCCTGCCTGCGGTCGTCGGCGAGGATTTTCGGCTATGAGGCGTGTCGTTGTTACGGGCCTCGGCCTGCTATCGCCGTTCGGCATGGGCTTCGAGCATAGCTGGAAGGAATTGCTGAGCGGCCGCAGCGCTGCTCGGCGCGTCACCGAATTCCAGGTCGACGACCTTCCCTGCCAGATCGCCCACATCATCCCGCGTGGCGACGGCAGCGACGGCACCTTCAATCCCGAGGCAGTTCTCGAGCCGAAGGAACTCCGCAAGATCGGTAGCTTCATCCTCTACGGCATCGCCGCGGCGGATGAAGCGCTGAAGGATTCCGGCTGGACCCCGAAAACGCACGAGGAACAGTGCGCCACCGGTGTCATGATCGGCTCCGGCATCGGCGGTATCGAGGGCATAGCCGAGAATGCGCTGATCCTCGAACAGCGCGGTCCGCGCCGCATCAGCCCGTTCTTCATTCCCGGCAACATCATCAATCTGGTTTCAGGCCAGGTGTCGATCCGGCACGGCCTGAAAGGGCCGAATCACGCGGTCGTCACCGCCTGCTCGACCGGCGCGCACGCTATCGGCGATGCCGCCCGGCTGATCCAGTTCGGCGATGCCGACGTCATGGTGGCCGGCGGCGCGGAATCTGCGGTATCGCGCCTTTCGCTGGCCGGTTTCGCCGCCTGCCGAGCGCTGTCCACCGAGCGCAACGATACGCCCGAGACCGCCTCGCGGCCCTACGACCGCGACCGTGACGGTTTCGTCATGGGCGAGGGCGCCGGCGTCGTGGTGCTGGAGGAACTGGAGCACGCCAAGGCGCGCGGTGCCAGGATCTACGCCGAGGTCGTCGGCTACGGCCTGACCGGCGATGCCTATCATATCACGGCACCTGCCGAGGATGGCGACGGCGCCTTCCGCTGCATGACGGCGGCGCTCAAGCGAGCGAACCTGTCGCCCGCCGACATCGACTACATCAATGCGCACGGCACTTCGACCATGGCCGACACGATCGAGCTTGGCGCCGTCGAGCGTCTGGTCGGCGATGCCGCTTCGAAGGTATCCATGTCGTCGACCAAGTCGTCGATCGGCCATCTGCTGGGTGCGGCAGGCGCGGCCGAAGCGATCTTCTCCATCCTCGCCATCCGCGACAACATCGCGCCGGCCACCATCAACCTCGACAATCCCGAGCGCGAAATGGCCATCGACCTCGTGCCGAACAAGCCGCGCAAGCGCGCCGTCGATGTGGCGCTGTCCAATTCCTTCGGCTTCGGCGGCACCAACGCTTCGCTTGTCTTCCAGCGATACGATGGGTGACGCGGCGGGCGCTCGATTAGCCCGTTTCGCACCCGCCGCCTGCTGCCAATTTTGCCATATTCGCCCCTACTGTGCCGAGGGGGATTCGTCGAAAGATCAACGGTAGGGCGCCATGAACACCAGTCCGGCGGATAATGGAGGCGTTGGGGAAAGCGCCGAGGCAGGCTTCGGGCAGCGGCCGGCGCCGCCGGCGGCGCCCCTGATGCCGAAGACAGCCAGCGAAGCCTTGCGGCCTGAGGCGGGCACGCCGCCCCCACCGCCTACAGGCAAGCGCTCGCGTGCCTCGCGCAGCCAGATCGTCGTCTTCATGAATTTCGTCGTCTCTTGCGTCATGCTGATGGTGCTGGCGGCGGGCGTGGCGCTTTATTTCGGCAAGCAGGCCTTCTATGGCCCCGGACCGTCGGAGAACGGCGGCACGTTCCTGGTCAAGCCGAACAGCGGCGTGGCCGAGATCGCCGACCAGCTCGAGCGCTACGGCCTGATCTCGGATGCCCGTATCTTCCGGCTCGGGGTGCGCGCCTCCGGCAACGACCAGGCGCTCAAGGCCGGCGAATACGACATCAAGCCGAAGGCTTCGATGCGCGACATCATGGAATTGCTGAAGAGCGGCAAGTCGGTGATGTATTCGCTGACGATCCCGGAGGGGCTGACGGTCGAGCAGGCGTTCCAGCGCATCGCCGAGCAGGAGGAACTGACGGGCGACATGCCGGCAGCGATGCCCGCCGAAGGCAGCCTCGCCACCGACACGCTGCGCTTTACCCGCGGTGCGACCCGCCAGCAGATGGTGGACAAGTTGCTGGCCGACCAGAAGCAGCTGGTCGAGGACGTCTGGGCGCGGCGGGCGCCCGACCTGCCGCTGGCCAATGTCGACGAATTCGTCACGCTGGCCTCGATCGTGGAAAAGGAGACGGGCAAGAACGACGAGCGTTCGCGCGTCGCGGCCGTCTTCCTGAACCGGCTCGCCAAGGGCATGCGCCTGCAGTCGGACCCGACCATTATCTATGGCCTCTTCGGCGGCAAGGGAAAGCCGGCCGACAGGCCGATCTACAAGTCCGACATCGACAAGCCGACCCCTTATAACACCTATCTGATCAACGGCCTGCCGCCGACGCCGATCGCCAATCCCGGCAAGGCGGCGCTGGAAGCTGTCGCCAATCCGTCGAAGACGAACGACCTTTACTTCGTCGCCGACGGCAGCGGCGGTCACGTTTTCGCAGCGACGCTGGAAGAGCATAACGAGAACGTCGCCCGTTATCGCGCCTGGCAGAAGAAGCAGGCCGAGGAAGCGGCCAAGGCGGGCAAGGATGCGCCGGCGACCGAAGACGGTGCCGGTACGGGAGTCGTTCCGGTCCAGTAATCGGATCGGGGCGAGGGGGAGTGAACCGCATGGACCTTCAGAGCATGACCGGTTTTGCCCGGGCCACGGCCGAGCATTCGGGTGCCGCCGTGGCATGGGAATTGAAATCGGTCAACGGCAAGAGCGTCGAGGTTCGCCTGCGCCTGCCGACGGGTTTCGAGCGTCTCGAACCGGCGGTCCGGCAGGCCGTCCAGAAGCGCTTTTCGCGTGGCAATTTCCAGGCGACCCTGACACTCGGCAAGGCTGCGGCGGTTGAGGCGCAGCCGGTGGTCAACGAAGCTTTCCTGAAAGATCTTGCGGGCCTCGCCAGGCGCTTGCAGGAGCAGTTCGGCACGGCTCCCGCCAGCGCTGACGGGTTGCTGGCCCTGCGCGGCGTTCTCGACGTGCGGGAAGCCGTCGAGACCGAGGAAGAACGCGCCGCCGCCGATGCCGCGATCCTCGCCTGCTTCCACAAGGCGCTCGACGGACTGGAACGGGCGCGAGCCGACGAAGGCGCTGCACTGAAAGGCCTCCTGTCCGGTCATATCGATGTCATCGAAGCGCTGACGCTGCGCGCCGAGGCCGATCCGTCGCGCGAGCCGGCTGCGATCCGCGCGCGCATCGCCGAACAGGTCAGGCTCCTCATGGACGCTTCCGCCAATCTCGACGAGGCGCGGCTCAATCAGGAAGCCGCATTCCTTGCCACCAAGGCCGATATCCGCGAGGAGATCGACCGGCTGAAGACGCATGTCGCCTCGGGGCGCGCCTTGTTGGCGACGGGCGGCGCGGTGGGCCGCAAGCTCGATTTTCTGGCGCAGGAATTCAATCGCGAATCGAATACGCTGTGCTCCAAGTCGAACGCCGCCACTGTCACCGCCATCGGGCTGGAACTGAAGGCCGTGGTCGACCAGTTTCGCGAGCAGGTCCAGAATCTGGAGTAGTCGATGGCGTCCAAGGACACAGCTTCCCGCATTCGCCGCCGGGGGCTCATGCTCGTTCTGTCCTCTCCTTCGGGTGCGGGGAAGTCGACCATCGCCCGCAACCTGATCGAGAGCGACCAGGGATTCGAACTGTCGGTTAGCGTGACGACGCGGCCGCGGCGTGGCAGCGAGATCGATGGCATCCACTACCATTTCCGCTCGCGCCGCGACTTCGAGATCCTGCGCGACAACGACGAACTGCTGGAATGGGCCGAGGTCCACGGCAATTTCTACGCCACGCCGCGTGAACCGGCCGAAAAGGCCATGGCCGAGGGCCGCGACATGCTGTTCGACATCGATTGGCAGGGTGCCAAACAGCTCAAGGAGAAGATGCGCGGCGACATCGTTTCCGTCTTCATCCTGCCGCCGTCGATGGCCGAGCTGAAGGCGCGGTTGAAGCGCCGCGCCGAGGATCAGGAGCAGGTGATCGAGACGCGGCTGAAGAACGCCCGTACCGAGATCGAGCATTGGACGGAATACGATTTCGTCGTCGTCAACGATGATCTCGATCGTGCTTTCGCCGAGGTGCGCTCGATCGTCTCGGCTGAACGCCTGCGCCGCGACCGCCGACCGGGCTTGTTCGACTTTGTCTCCGGCCTGCTGGACGAGAAGGTCTGAAGCTTTCTTCCTGTTGCGGGAAAGGAAGCTAGATCGCGTTCGCCAACCTGACGAATTCTTCGATGCTGAGCGTTTCGGCCCGTCGTGTCGGGTCGATGCCGCAACGTTCGAGCAGCGCTTCGCCGCCGAGGCTTTTCACACTTTGCCGAAGCATCTTGCGCCGCTGCCCGAAGGCGGCCTCAGTGACGCGCGCGAGCTTGCGCACGTCCGCCGGCAAAGGCGCTTCGCGCGGCACCAGATGGACTACCGAGGACGTCACCTTCGGCGGCGGCGTGAACGCCTGTCGGGGAACGTCGAAGGCGATGCGCGCTTGCGCGCGCCAGCCGGCAAGCACGCCGAGCCGGCCGTAGGCATCGCTGCCGGGCTTTGCGACGATGCGTTCGGCCACTTCGCGTTGGAACATCAGCGTCAGCGATTGGTAGAAGGGCGGCCAGGTCTCCGGCGTCAACCAGCGCAGGAGGAGTTCGGTGCCGATGTTGTAGGGAAGGTTGGCGACGATCTTCACCGGACCGACGGCGAGGGTTGAAAAATCCGTCTTCAGCGCGTCGCCCGAAATGACGTCCAGCCGTCCCGGATAGTGCGCCGAGACTTCGGCGAGCGCCGCCAGGCAGCGTTCGTCGCGTTCGATGGCGATCACCTTGCGGGCGCCATGGAGAAGCAGCGCGCGTGTCAGGCCACCCGGCCCCGGCCCGACTTCGATGACGGTTACGTCGTCAAGATTCCCGGCGGCGCGCGCCACCTTGCCGGTGAGGTTCAGGTCGAGCAGGAAATTCTGGCCGAGCGCCTTCTTCGCCTGCAGGCCATGGCGCTCGATTACCTCGCGAAGCGGCGGCAGCCCGTCCGCGCTCATGATTGCTGTCCGCCGGCGGAACCGTCGGCCAGCCGGCGCGCCAACTTCAGCGCCGCGATCAGGCTGTCGGCGCGCGCCACGCCTTTGCCGGCGATGTCGAAGGCCGTGCCGTGATCCGGCGAAGTGCGGATGAAGGGCAGGCCGAGCGTGACGTTCACCGCCTCGTCGAAGGCCAGCATCTTGGCCGGGATCAACGCCTGGTCGTGATACATGCAAAGCGCGGCGTCGTAGCCTTGGCGGGCGCGGGCATGGAACAGCGTGTCGGCGGGCAGGGGGCCGAAGGCGTCAATGCCTTCGGAACGCAGTTGCACGATCGCCGGTGCGACGACGCGCAGGTCTTCCTGTCCCATCGCGCCGCCTTCGCCGGCATGTGGGTTGAGGCCGGCAATGGCCAGGCGCGGCGCGGCGATGCCGAATCGGTCATGCAGGTCTCTGGCGAGAATGCGACCGGTATCGACGATGAGATCCGACGTCAGCGCCTTGGGCACTTCCGCGAGCGCGATGTGGATGGTGACCGGCACGGTGCGCAGGGCCGGCCCGGCCAGCATCATCACCGGCTGGACGGTTCGGCCGAAGTGGCGTGATGCCAAGTGCGCCAGATACTCGGTATGACCGGGGAAGGAGAAGCCGGCGTCGTAGAGAGGCTTCTTGGCAATGGGGCAGGTGACGACTGCCGCCGCCTCGCCGGCGATACAACCGGCCACGGCGCGGTCGATGGCCTCGACGATGCCGGCGGCGTTGGCCCGATCAGGCAGGCCCGGCGTGTCGGCAAGTCTGGCCGCCAGCGGCACGACCGGGAGCGCGCTGGAAAACGCTTCGACTGCTGACCGTGGCACTGTCTCGGAGATGGCGAGGGAGATGCCAAGTCGCTGCGCGCGCGACGCGATCAGTTCTGGATCTGCCAGCAGATAGAAAGGAGGGATCGCCGCCTCGTTGCGCAGCCGCCAGGCTGCGATGGCGATTTCGGGGCCGACGCCGGACGGGTCGCCGACACTGAGAGCCAACGGTGCGGCGGCGGCCGGCGAAGGAGCGACCACGATTGCCTCAGCGCTTGACGATGCGGGCCTTGGCTTTCAGTTCCGCAACGTATTTCTTGGTCAGCTCGTCGTTGGCACCGCCGCCTCCGAGCCCTTCGCTTTGCAGGACGAGCTGCGCTGCCTTGTCGTCCGAAACCTCGCGCGCGCTGCAGATGCCGATGAACTCGACGCCGCGATCGGTCTCGCGCACTGCGGTCGCCCCGCCGGTCTTCGTCTTCTTGATCTGGTCGGCCCATTCGGGCGGCAATTGCGGTGCCAGCACGCGGCCGAGGTCGCGCACGGTGACATCGATCAGCCCCTTGGCGAACTCACGCGTGGTGTTGCAGCCGTTGAAGCGGGCGCGCATCGCCTCGGCTTCGCGCTTGCGCTTGCCGAGCGTTGCACTGCGCTCGGCCTGCGGCACCACGAAGATTACCTGTTGAAGCATGTATTCCGTGGCGGACGGCTTGTTGCCGCTCTTGTCGAGCATCTTGCGCACGACGTCGGTCTCACTCGACCCGCCGCCGCCCTGTTCGGCGCGATAACGGGCGCCGACGGCCTGGTTCCAGGCCATCTGGGCACGGATATATTCCTTGAAATGCTCCTTGGTGACGCCAGCCTTCGCCATGATGCCGTCGAGTTGGGCAAGCTTCATCTTGTTGTTCGAGGCGAACCGCGCATAGGCGTCGTTCACCTGTTGGTCGGAGATACGGATTCCCAACCGCTTGGCCTCGGCGACCTTCAGGGTCTGCTCGATCATTTCGTCGGAGGCGTTGCCTTTCCTGTGCTGAAGACGCAGGAAGGCGGCCCGATGCTGGATGTCGGTGCTGGTGATCGGAATGTCGTTGACCACGTATTTGATCGAACTTGCGACAGCCGGAAGCGTCGGCAGCACGATCGAAACGGAAGTTGCCGCGACAAGCAGGGCAAAACTCGCGGAGAACAGGTATTTCCTCATCTGATGTTCCCGATTTAGTTCCGACCTCGGCCAATCATGACCCGATATGCCCGGTGCATGCCTGCTCTATGCGGCGAAAGCATGTCGGCAGGGTTGCACCTTATTCCGTGAAGTTGCTCGACGACGTACCGAAGTCGCCGAGGGTCCGGAACGACAGGTTGAAGCCGATGCTCTGGGTTGGCTCCGCTCTGATCCTGGTGATGGGGTTGGCGGTCTGGCTCTCGGAGAAGGACATCATGTAGGTGAAGCACTCGTCGTCGTAGGCGAAGCCGATCCCCTTGCTGGTGACGAGGTCGGTGTGCAGATCATAGGTGCCGGACCCGAAGACGCGCCAGTTCTGGTTGATCCGCGCGCTGCCGCCGAGGGTTACTTCCTCACGATCGTAGGGATGACCGTAAAGCGGCTGGCTCTCGATGAACGCGTACTGGGCGCTGACCGAAATCGGAGAGGCGCCGCTGTAGGCGAGCTTGACCTCGGTGCGCCGGGATTCGAACGTATGTTCGTCGAACCTGCCGCTGAGCGAGGCCGAGAAACCGGTCGGGGTCGTCGCGCCGATCAGCCCGACGAAATCCGACGTGGCGGTCTCGAGGCCCGATTCTGCGCCCGCATTCACTAGTTCGGGCGAGGCGAAGGAGTTCACCCCGGCGAGCTGGTAGGATTGGCCGAAGATCGCGTTCGTCGTCCAGCCGTTGTCGTAGCTGCCGGAATAGCGCACGCCGACATTGGCGCGGGTGCCGCCCTCGATGCGGTCGTAACCGGAGAACTTGTCACGCTCGAACAGCGTCGAAGCGTCGAAGACGAAGCTCTGTGCGTCTTCGTTGGGGATGGCCAGGCCGCCGATATACTGTTCGTTCGGCCGCACGAAAAGCTGCGCCAACGGCTCGACGATGTGCGAGGAGCCGACGCCAGAGAAGAGCACCGGCCAGCGCATTTCCAGGCCGGCCGTCGCCATGTAGCGGGCGAAGGAAGAACGCATGTCGGCAGTGGTGTTGATGACCGGGTTTGCGGCCATCTGATTGACGGCGGCCAGCGAGCTTCCCGACACCGAGACGTAGTCGACATCACCCTGGAAGGCCAGAAGCGGCGTGACGACAAGCCCGCCATCCGTGATCAGAGAGCGCTTCCATTCGACCTCGCCGGTCAGCCGTCCTGAATTGCCGGCCAGACCGCGCACCCGCTGGACATCGGTGGTCATGTCGTAAGGCGTGGCGAAGGCACGGTCGAGCCTGTCGCGTTGCAAGACGCGCGTGTTCACGTTCACCGAAAGCTGGCCGCCGGCAAGCGGCATATCGGGGATGTAGGCGTAGTCGACCGACGGCAGGACCCAGGGCTGCGAGGGATCGCGCGCATAGGGGCTGTCCGTGCCATCGGTCAGCTTGTCCGGTGTCGATTCTTGCACTTCGAAGTGCATGACGCGCGCATCGAAATAATTCCGGTCGTTCAACCCCGTGAGGTAGACCTCGGACCGGTGGACGCTGTCGGCGTAGCCTCCGATATGATAGGTATTGGAGAAATTCTTGTCGGTCTGGAGCATAACATTCCAGCCGAAATCCCAACGAGAATTGATGGCGAACTGGCCCTTCGTGCCCATCATGGCGCGCAGGCGGTTGGGATCGCCGGTCGGCCCCGAATCGACCGTGTCGGCGACGAATGCGTCGGGCTTCTGCTGAGAGATGCCGGCGATCTTGACGCTGTACTCTCCGGTGTTGAAGCGTTGGCGCCACTCGGCCTCACCGAGGAATCCCTGCTTGGAATAATAGGTACCGCGCGCGGTGAGATCGTAGGTGGGCGACAGCGCGAAATAATAGGGGATGGAAGCGCCGAAGCCGAGTTTGCTGCCATAGGCGATGCCTGGCATCAGGAAGCCGCTTTTGCGCTTCACCGTCGGGTCGGCGATCTCGAAGGCCGGCAGATAGGCGATCGGGAAGCCGAAGAACTCGAAATTGGACTGCTCGAAGCGCACGGTGTGCGTCTCGCCGTTCCAGACGATCTTGCGCGCCTTGACCCGCCAGATCGGTGCCTTGTTCGGCTTGTCCTCGCAAGGCTCGCAGGCAGTGTAGACGCCGTTGTGGAACGTCGTCAGCACGCCGCCCATACGCTCGGCGCTCTCGGCGCCGAAATAGGTCTTGTCCGGCGTCTCGACACGCAGCGCGTTGACGAAGCCGTCGGCGAAATCGTCAGTAATGTCGATATGATCGGAGTTGATCTTGGTCCCGTCGCTCTGGACCATCTGGGCGTTGCCGGTGGCGACCAGCCGCCGGGTCTTGCGGTTGTACTCGACCCGCTGCGCGACAAGGCGGTTACCGCCGTATTCGATCTGTACGCCGCCGACCGCCGTCACCGTCTGGGCGTCGTTGTCGTAGACCAGTGTGTCGGCTTCAAGAAGCATCTGCGAGCCGGCGGGAACGCTGGGGGCGAGTTCCACCGCCTGGGCAAATGCAGGCTGCGCACCCAGACCGCAGGCGAGCAGGCACGCCAAGGCGCTCACTCCGCACAGGAGTGCGCTTCGGACCGGCTTACGGTTTTGCAGAACCGCCCCTCTCACTAGCCGTCTTCCTTGTACAACAGGAACGTCACCCCGAAAAACATCGCCACCACGACCGGAAACCAGGCCGCGACGACAGGCGGCACCAATCCGGCCACCCCGAACGCCTTGACAAGGACCGACACGACATAAAGCAGAAACCCGGCCACGATGCCACCTAAAATCATCGTACCCGACTGCCCCATTCTTGCAAATCGCATCGACACGGTCGCCGCGATCAGCGTCATCGCCACCAACAGGAAAGGCAGCGCCAGCAGCGAATCGAACTGCATGGCGAAAGCATTTGCCTTGGCGCCGAACGAGCGGGCAACCGCAATCTTGCCGGGCAGGTCATAAAAAGGGATCGTTTCCGGCTCGGCTAGCCGGTCCTGGACGAATTCCGGCTTGAGATCCGTGGCGATTCTGTCGCTTGCCTTCTTGGACAGCGAACCGCTGGCGTCGAGCACGGTCACGTCCTGCAATTCCCAGTATCCATCGCGCAGATAGGCACGGCGCGCATCCTTGCGCGCGACGATGTTCCCATCCGCGTCGATCTGGAAGAACGACGCATCGGCCATCTCAAGACCTTGCGACAGGATCGCGCGGGCACCGATGATGGTGTCGCCTTCGCTGGTCTTCTGCCGCAGCCAGGGGACCGAGGCTGCCGAGACCTCATTGGAGTAGCCCGAACGCAGGTCGCTTTCGATCATTTCCGAGCGCGACAGGCCATAGGCCGCGAGCGGGTTCATGACGCCGACGGCAAGGACGCCGAAGGCCAGCGCGCCGACGCAGGCGGGCAACAGGAACTGCCAGGCGGATATGCCGGCCGAGCGGGCGATCACCAGCTCGTATTTGCGGTTGAGCGACACCAGCATCGCCATTGCGGAGAAGAGGCCGACGAAGGGCACCATCTGCAACGTCAGCATCGGCGCCCGGAGCGCCGAGATCGTCAATGCGATCGGGTAGGTAAAGCCGGGCAGGCGCGCCGTGCGGCCGGCCAGTTCGGTGAAATCGATCAGGAAGATCAGCGCGGCGATGCCGAGGAAGAACCAGGCGGTTATCGCCACGTAGCGGAAGAAGAAATATCGTCCCAGCGTCCAGCCCATCACGCGGTTCCTCCGCGTGTGCGACCAAGGCTGGCCCGCAGCGCCGCGAGCCGCCGGTTGGCGCTCCGGCCGAACTCCATCAGCGCATCGGTCCAGCCGGCAGGAAGCTCCATCGCCTTCTGGCGGTAGATGAACCATGCGCATATCAGCGACATCGCGACCGGCATTGCCGCCATGGTGTAGTTGAACGCCGGGTTGGTCTTGGCCTTGCCTTCGAAGAAGAAGGTCAGCCAGAAGGTTATCAGCGCGATGCTGATGGAGGTCACCAGCGGATGCAGGCGCGCCTCCCGATGTGAGCGCGCGTCGCCGGCTACCGCCAACGCGATCAGCGCGAAGGTGACGGGGAAAAGCCAGTCGGAGAAGCGCTTGAAGAGTTCGGTCCGGTAGAGGCCGGGCGCATGCTGGAAAACGGGATCGTTCGGATCTGGATTGAGCAGATATGCGGTCGTCTGGTCCTTGGGCAGCAGGGTCTGGCGCTCCGCATCGGCCGCAAATGCCGAAAGATCGAAGGCATAGGAGGTGAAGTGGATGACCGAGACCTCGCCGGAGGGCGTCTTGCGGTGAACGACGCCGTCGCTCATCAGCAGCACCTTTTCGTCCTTCCGGTCGACGATGGCACCCCTCTTGGCATAGTAGACGAGGTCGACGCCTTCCTCGCGCGAATCGGCCACGAAGATGCCGCCGAGCTGATTGTCGGGCAGGCGTTCGCCGACCTGCAGGAACAGCCCGTCCTCGACCTTGCGGAACGTGCCTTCCTGGATGACGAGCGACAGAAGGTCGGCGCGGGCGGAAGCGACGAGTTCGCGGTTCTTCTGCCTTGCGTAGGGATCGACACCGTTGTGCACGACGAAGCACAGGACGCTTGCGCAGAGCGCCAGAAGCAGGATCGGCCGCGCCACCATCAGGCGTGACGCGCCGGCGGCGTTGATGACGACCAGTTCCGAATCGGTGTTCATCACGCTCAGAGTCTGGGCCACCGCCACCACTACCGAAAACGGAACGACGATGGGCACCACCGACGGGATGATGAGAGTGGCGACCTTGAAGAAGGTCAGCGCCGATTGTCCGCTGTCGGTGACGAGGTCGATGCGGGCGAGCACCTGCGTCGTCCAGACGATCGCGAGCGTCCACGCCAGCGCGCCCAGGAAGAGCACGAGCGCACGCTGCAGGATGTAGCGTTCAACGACCTTCATTCAGGATTGTTCTTCTCGAGCGATCCGACCGGTAGCCTCTTGGCGGAAAATAGCTTTCCGGCGATGCGCGCACAACCGGAGCCAGCTGGTTCCTGTTTCAACGATGATGTCCCCGGCAGGATAAGTCTCGGCAATATTGGCTAAGAAAGGGCCAATATCCTTGGTTAACAGAGGGTTGCGCCCGAAATACGCACCGGAACGCAATCGAATGAGGTAAGGATCGAACGCGCCGTCACGTTTGTTGACGCCTTGCAAAACGCCGCAAAACCGCCAAAGGTCGCGCCTCGACCCCGACCATCGCAGCAGGTTATCCATGAGCGCCCAGCCTTCCGTGTCCTTCGCCAGATTCGCCGTGCCGCGCAAGGGGACGGTCTTCGTCCTCTCCGCCGAAGACGGCGGTTTGGGGGAGCATGCCAAGGCATGCGACCCGTCCGGCGTGCTGGCTCGGGCGGCATCGGTAGCGGAATTCGCAGGCAAGCCGGGCAGCAGCCTCGACGTGCTGGCGCCTGAGGGCAGCGGGCTGGACAGGCTGGTGGCGATCGGCACCGGCAAGACGACAGCACTCGGCGAGCACGACTGGCTGAAACTCGGCGGCGCGGTCGCCGCCAGCTTGCGCAAGGCAAGCGAGGTGACCGTGGTGCTGGACATGCCGGGAGCCGACGTCGGACCCGGGGAGGCGGCAAACCTCGCCGCCGGCATCCTGCTGCGCAGCTATGCCTTCGACAAGTACAAGACCCGCAAGGACGATGTTGAAGGCAAGTCGGCGAAAAAGCCGGCCCGCATCACCATCCAGACCGGCAATCCGGCCGGCGCGAAGAAGGCCTTCGCCGAGATCGAGGCGGTGGTCGGCGGCGTGCTGCTCGCGCGCGACCTTGTCAACGAACCGGCCAACGCGCTGGGCCCGCTCGAATTCGCCGCGCGGATCAAGGAGCTGGAAGCGCTCGGCGTCACCGTCGAAGTCCTGACCGAAAAGGAGATGAAGAAGCTCGGCATGGGCTCCCTCCTTGGCGTCGCGCAGGGGTCGCCGCGCGGTGCCCGCCTGGCCGTTATGCAGTGGAAGGGCGGCAAAGCGAAGGACAAGCCGGTCGCTTTCGTCGGCAAGGGCGTCACCTTCGACACCGGCGGCAACTCGATGAAGCCGGCCTCCGGCATGGAAGACATGAAGGGCGACATGGGTGGCGCCGCGGCCGTCACCGGCCTCATCCACGCCCTTGCCAGCCGCAAGGCCAAGGTCAACGCGGTCGGATTGGTCGGCTTGGTGGAGAACGCCGTCGACGGCCATGCCCAGCGGCCGGGCGACATCGTGACTTCGATGTCGGGCCAGACTATCGAGGTGCTGAACACCGACGCCGAGGGCCGTCTGGTCCTCGCCGACGTGCTCTGGTACTGCCGCGACCGCTTCCGGCCGAAGTTCATGGTGAACCTGGCGACGCTGACGGGCGCCATCATGGTGGCGCTCGGGCAGCACTATGCCGGCCTGTTCTCCAACGACGACGAACTGGCGGGGCGGCTGACCGAAGCCGGGCAGGCGACGCAGGAGCGCGTGTGGCGCATGCCGCTTGGCCCGGAATACGACAAGCTGATCGATTCCCGGAACGCCGACATGAAAAACATCGGCGGCCGCTACGGCGGCGCCATCATCGCGGCCCAGTTCCTGCAGCGCTTCGTCAAGGATACCCCATGGGCGCACCTCGACATCGCCGGTACGGCGATGGGTGCGGTGGCCAGCGAAATCAACCAGTCATGGGGATCGGGCTTCGGCGTGCGGCTGCTCGATCGCCTCGTGCGCGACCACTACGAGGGCTAGGCCGCATTCTGTCATGGCCGATGTGCTGTTCTATCATCTGACTGAATCGACGCTGGAGGAGGCGCTGCCCGGCCTGCTGGAGCGCTCCGTCGCGCGGGGCTGGCGCGTGGCGGTGCAGACCGGCACGGACGAGCGGCGCGATGCGCTTGACACGCATCTGTGGACGTTCCGCGACGATTCCTTTCTCGCCCACGCGACCGATCGCGAACCTCATCCGGCCGAGCAGCCGATCCTGTTGACCACCGGCGAGGACAACGTCAACGAGGCCCGCATCCGCTTTCTGGTCGACGGCGCCCTGCCGCCGGCGCTCGACGGCTATGAGCGTGCCGTCTTCATGTTCGACGGCCACGACGCGGCACAGGTCGAGGCGGCGCGCGGTCACTGGAAGGCGATGAAGGCCGCCGGCCACGAGGTGACCTACTGGCAGCAGGGGCCGGATCGCCGTTGGGAGCGCAAGGCCTAGCCATGGCGCAAATGCCGAAACCCGATTGTCAGGCAGCCATATGCGTCTCGTATTCCTGATCGTCTTCCTGGCCGGCATCGCGCTGGCAGGCTCCAACTGGCTGGCCAGTCAGGTGTTCAGCCGCGATATCGGCCGCTGGCGCCTCTATGACGCCAGGACCGGCCCGCTGCCGGCACAACTGAACCTGGCTGAGAAGGATGCGCCGCTGCGTGTCGTCGTCGATCTCGGCGTGGCCGGCCTTCAGGCCATGCGGGCGGGCAGGGCCGTCGTCACGCTGACGGCGGCGACGGACGGCAGGACCGTTCTCGCCAAGGCGATGGATTTCGCCGGGGCGCAGCCGCGCGACACCAACATCCAGATGCAGGAGCGGGCTTTCGTGGAGACGGCCGGCATCATCGATCCCGTCGTTTCCGGCACCTACGTCTTCACCGCCGGGCTGGGCGATGCCGAAAGCGTGTCGATCCGCTATGCCGACCTTGTGCTGCGGCACGAGTGGGGCGGAACGGACCCGCGTTACCAGCCCATCGGCTATGCGTTGATGGCGGTCGGTTTCATCGGGCTGGTGCTAGCGTTCCGGCGCGGCGGCGGCCGCCGTCCGCAGAACCCCAACTCGCAGCCGCCGCCACCCCGCTGGGGCCGGGGCGGCGCTTCGGCGTGATCCGATGAATTATCGCCACGCCTACCATGCCGGAAACTTCGCCGATGTCGTCAAGCACGCCGTGCTTGCGCGGCTGATCGAGTATCTGAAGCAGAAGGACAAGGCTTTCCGGGTCATCGATACCCATGCCGGCATCGGGCTCTACGATCTGACCTCCGTCGAGGCGCAAAAGACGGGGGAGTGGCACGACGGCATCGGACGCCTGCTGGACGCTGCGATCGATCCGAAGGCATCGGCGCTGCTTTCGCCCTATCTGGACGCGGTGCGCGCTTGCAATCCGCAAGGCGGACTGTCGCGCTATCCGGGTTCACCGCTCATCGTGCGCCATCTGCTGCGCAAGCAGGACAGGCTTTCGGCGGTCGAATTGCATCCCGACGACGCGGAACGGCTGAAAGCCCGCTTCGACGGCGATTTCCAGGTCCGCGTCATGCAACTCGACGGTTGGCTGGCGCTGGGTGCGCACCTGCCGCCCAAGGAAAAGCGTGGCCTGGTGCTGGTCGATCCGCCATTCGAGGAGCCGGGCGAGTTCGCCCGAATCGTCGACGGTCTCGTGAAGGCGCACAGGCGCTGGCCGGGCGGGCTCTATGCGCTCTGGTATCCGATCAAGGATGGCGATGCGGTCGCCGCGTTCCGGCGGGACCTTTCCGCGAGCGGAATTGCGAAAATCCTCGATATCCGTTTCGAGGTGAGGGCGCAGTCGCCGGAGCCGCGCCTGTATGGCTCGGGAATGGTCGTGGTCAATCCGCCATTCACGCTGGAGGGCGAACTGCGTGACCTGTTGCCGGCCTTGCATCGGCTTTTGGCCGAGGAGGGCAAGGCGCAATGGGCGCTGCACTGGCTGGCCGGCGAGAAAATCCATACCGCTTGACCGCGGGGCACTTGCTGCGCACAGTGCGCGAATATCGCAAGAGGCCGTCATGACTCGCTTCGCCCGCACTCTTCTCGCCGCGCTGATCGGCGCCGTCGCACCTCTCTCCGTCGCGCCGACCATCCATGCGGCCGACCTTCCCGCCTATGTCGACGAAGGCGACACGGGCGTGTGCTCCGAACCGTGGGTTCTCAACCGCATCACCAGTCGCTTCCGCTACCAAGTGCGGCACGTGCCCCACCTGCCGGATGTCGAGATCGTCGATTTCCGCCGTATCCACCAGCACCGCTATCTGCCAGCGCTGGGCGAGAAGCGGCCGATCGCGCGGCGCTATTGCGGCGCCAAAGTCGCCCTGTCGGACGGGCGTGAGCGCGCCGTCTGGTATCTGATCGAGGAAGGCCAGGGCTATGCGGGCATGGGCGACAACGTCGAGTTCTGCGTTTCGGGCTTCGACCGCTGGATGGTCTACAACGGCCATTGCCGCGTCCTGCGCTGACTGCGGATCCTGACCTCTAGCGCGGACGGCCGGCTCCGGGCAATTCGTCTGGCGGGGCATTTTCGCTGCGCTGGCCTTTGTCGGTTGCGGCAAGGCGGCCGATGAATGCGCGCCCGCAGAATCCCGGAGATCCCGATGCAGCTTTTCTACGCTTCCGCTTCGCCCTACAGCGCCAAGGTCCGCATGGCGGCAGTCTATGCCGGTGTTGCCATCGAGGCCGTGGCGACCAAGACCGACGACGAGCCGCCGGCGCTGTTGTCCGCCAACCCGCTCGGCAAGATTCCCGTCCTGCTGCTCGACGACGGCCAGGCGGTCTTCGACAGCTGCGCCATCACCCAGTATCTCAATCGGCTGTCGAAGAACGCGCTGTTCCCGCGCAACCCGGCCAAGCGCACGGAAGCCGAAGTGCTGGAGGCGCTTGCAGACGGCATTTGCGACAGCGCGCTCGCCATGGTCTACGAACGCCGCTACCGGCCCGAGGAAAAGGTTTCACAGCCTTGGCTGGACAAGCAGTGGAGCAAGATCGGCCGCGCGCTCGATATGCTCAACGCCAATCCGCCCAAGTTGCCGAAGAAGATCACCGCCGGTCACATGGCGCTGCGCGCGGCGCTGGGCTATCTCGCCCTCCGCTTTGCGGGAAAATGGGAAAAGGGCCATGGCCGGCTGGTTCGCTGGGCAGCCCGCTTCGACGAGAAGTTCCCCGAGCTGAAAGCCTGCATTCCCGCCTGAAGCGCAATCAGCATCACGCAAAGAAAAAGCCGGGCACAAGGCCCGGCTTTTCCACTCGTATACTTCTACGCACTTAGAACTTCATACCGACGCCAAACATGATCCGGTTGTCGGTGTCCTTGACCTTGCCGACATTGTCGAAGGTCGCCGAACCGAAGTCCGTGTAGCGGTACTCGACACGGCCGAACACATTGTCGGTGAACTTGATGTCCGCGCCGGCACCGGCGGTCCAGCCGAACATGCCCTTGCTGGAACTGGTGCCGAGCACTTCGTCGGTCACCTTCAGGTCCTCGCCTGCGCCACCGGCCGTGCCGTAGAGCAGGATGTCGGGGCTGACGGCGTAGCCGAGACGGGCGCGGATCGAGCCCTCGAACCCTGACTCGGACTTGTAGCCGTCGGCTCTTCCGTCCTTGCCGTTGTAGCCGAGGTCACCTTCGATACCGTAGACGAAGTTGTCCGACTGCCAGTTGTAACCGACGAAAGCGCCGCCCACGAAACCGTCCGTCTTGATGTGCGTGTCGGTGACGGTGTCGGGAAGCTTGGTCTTGCCCGAAAAGTCGTAACCGATCTGAAGACCGGCGTACGGACCGGCCCACGACGCCACGGGGAGTTCGGCGATCGGGGCGGGCGCCGGCGGTTCTTCCGTCGCAATGGCATCGGCGGCATAGGCGGGGATCACGCCCACGAGAGCCGTCAGACCCAGTGCCGCAGCGAACGGCCGCGCGAATTTGAGGTTGGCTTGCATTGTCATACTCCTTAGCCGCACACAGGGCTTTGTTGTCATGAACGCCCCCGAAACCGTCCGGGGGGAGAAACGGTCGCGGCGTTCATCGGTTCCGGAATGTGGGCAGGAAATGCGGCTGAAGCGAACCTGAACTTGGGTCATTCCCCGGCACGAATGAGGCTGAAGCTTGACGTTGCGATTCCGCAACAGCCGTGTCAGGAGACTGTCGCCCAGTGGGCTGGACCCCGCTTGGTGCAAGGGGTCGCGGCGCCTATATAGCTTTGAGGGTTACCGCGCATCGCCCGGGTCCGGCAGCCGGAAAGGCAGTTTCGCCACATTCTTGCCCCAGGAAATAACCGAAGTTTGCGTCGGCACGTCATATTTCCCGTGCGTGGGGTGTAGAAAGGATCTTGACCGATGAACGATGCGACCGCCACGGCACTGGTGACGGGCGGGGCCAGGCGCATCGGCCGGGCGATCGTCGAGGACCTTGCCGCGCATGGTTTCGCCGTCGCCATCCATTCCAATGCGTCGGCGGTCGAGGCCGAACGATTGGCCGATTCGATCAACCGCGCCGGCGGCAAGGCCGCCGCACTTGCCGCCGACTTGACCGACATGGCAGCGACGGACGGGCTGGTCACCGCGGCGCAAACGGTGCTTGGCCCGGTGACGCTGCTGGTTAACAACGCCTCGGTGTTCACCGACGACACCGTGCGGGATTTCGACTGGAACGGGTGGGACCGGCACTTTGCCCTGCATGTGAAGGCGCCGGCGCTGCTGGCGCGGCGCTTCGCCGAGGCTTTGCCTGCAGGTCGCGAAGGATTGATCGTCAATATCGTCGACCAGCGGGTCTGGCGCCTGACCCCGCGCTATTTTTCGTACACGCTGTCGAAGGCAGCGCTTTGGGCGGCGACGCAGACGATGGCGCAGGCGCTGGCGCCGCGAATCCGCGTCAATGCCATCGGGCCGGGACCGACGCTGAAGAACACGCGCCAGGAAAACGCCGATTTCGCCGCTCAGGTCGACGGGCTGATCCTGAAGCATGGCCCCGACCTTGCCGAATTCGGCGCGACGATCCGCTATCTGTGGCAAGCGCGCTCGGTGACCGGGCAGATGATCGCTCTTGACGGTGGCCAGCATCTTGCGTGGCAGACGCCGGATGTGACAGGCATGATTGAATGAATGCAAATGGTTCGAGACGCGGAACGCGGGGCCTGACGGCGTCCGAGGACTTGCCGGATACCGACTTCGAAGGTGACGACGACGCCGGCGAGGAGATTGCCGTGCCGTCCGGACCGGACGTCGCCTTCACGGCACTCGACTGGACGGCCCGTGCCGACGATGCCGGCGACGGCAAGGTTGGCGCCGAGGTCATCCAGGCGCTGGTCAAGCGCCTACCCAACGCGCCCGGCGTCTACCGCATGATGAACGCCGCCGGCGACGTGCTCTATGTCGGCAAGGCGCGCAGCCTGAAAAAGCGCGTCACCCAGTATGCGCAGGGACGATTCCACACCAACCGCATCGGCCGCATGGTGCGCGAGACGGCGACGATGGAGTTCGTCGTCACCCGCACCGAGATCGAAGCGCTGCTGCTGGAAGCCAATCTTATCAAGCGCCTGCGCCCGCGCTTTAACGTGCTTTTGCGCGACGACAAGTCGTTTCCCTATATCCTGTTGACCGCCGACCATCCGTCGCCTGGAATCTACAAGCATCGCGGCGCGCGGTCGCGCAAGGGCGACTATTTCGGCCCGTTCGCCTCCGCGCAGGCGGTCGGCCGCACCATCAATTCGCTGCAACGCGCCTTCCTGCTCAGAAGCTGCACTGATTCGTTCTTCGAGAACCGCACGCGGCCGTGCCTGCTTTTCCAGATCAAGCGCTGCGCCGCCCCCTGCACCGGCGAGATCTCGCACGCCGCCTATGCCGGACTGGTGGAGGAGGCCAAGGAATTCCTCTCCGGCCGCAGCCAGAAGGTGAAGACGGAGATGTCGGCCGCCATGCAACAGGCGGCCGAGGACCTCGACTTCGAGCGCGCCGCCGTCTTCCGCGACCGTCTGGCGGCGCTGTCGCATGTGCAGAGCCATCAGGGCATCAACACGCAGGCGGTGGAGGAGGCGGACGTCTTCGCCATCCATCAGGAGGGTGGCCAGGTCTGCATCCAGGTGTTCTTCTTCCGCACTGGTCAGAACTGGGGCAACCGCGCCTATTTCCCCAAGGCCGACCCGGCGCTCGAAGCCTCTGCCGTACTCGGCTCCTTCCTCGCCCAATTCTATGACGACAAGCCGACGCCACGCGCCATCCTTTTGTCGCACGCCGTGGACGAGCAGGAGTTGCTCGCCGAGGCGCTGTCGGCGCGCGCTGGCCGCAAGGTGAGCGTCACTGTGCCTCAGCGCGGCGACAAGAAGGACCTGACCGACCACGCATTGCAGAACGCCCGCGAGGCGCTTGGCCGCCGGCTGGCCGAAACCTCGACGCAGGCGCGCCTGCTCTCCGGTCTGGCCGAGACGTTCGGGCTGGAGAAGCCGCCGGAGCGCATCGAGGTCTACGACAACTCCCACATCATGGGCACCAACGCCGTCGGCGCGATGATCGTCGCCGGCGCCGAGGGCTTCGTGAAGAACCAGTACCGCAAGTTCAACATCCGCTCTAACGACATCACGCCGGGCGACGACTTCGGCATGATGCGCGAGGTCATGCAGCGGCGTTTCTCGCGCCTCATCAAGGAACATGGCGACCAGATGCCGGGCGGCGAGGCTTCGGCGGAGGATACGGCTGAGGACGACATGGCCGGCAACGGCTTCCCGGCATGGCCGGACGTGATTCTGATCGACGGCGGGCAGGGGCAGATGACGGCGGTGCGCGCGATCCTGGCCGACCTCGGTATCGAGGACCGCGTCGCCGCCATCGGCGTCGCCAAGGGGCAGGACCGCGAGGCCGGCCGCGAACGCTTCTTCGTGCAGGGCAAGCCGTCCTTCACGCTGCCGGTGCGCGACCCGGTGCTCTATTTCATCCAGCGGCTGCGCGACGAGGCGCACCGCTTCGCCATCGGCTCGCACCGGGCACGGCGCAAGAAGGAGATGGTCAGGAACCCGCTGGACGAGATCGCCGGCATCGGGCCGGGCCGCAAGCGCGCGCTCCTGTTGCATTTCGGTACCGCCAAGGCGGTCAGCCGCGCGGCGATGGAAGACCTGATGACAGTGGAAGGCATCTCGGAGTCCGTCGCGCGCACCGTCTACAACCATTTCCACGAGGGCTGACGGCGAGAATTCAGCGCTTGGCGCGGCATTTGCGCCCGCCGGCTGAATTCGCCAGTTGACCCCCAGTAGGCGCTTCTGGTTTGAGTACGTAGCGATGAATGAGTTTTGACGATGGCCAAGCGCGCATTCAACCTCCCCAACATCCTCACCTACGCCCGCATCGTCGCGGTGCCGCTGGTGGTGTTGTGCTTTTTTCTCGAGGGTCACCTGAAGTCGAGCGATTTCGCCCGCTGGTCGGCGCTCGTCATTTTCATCGCGGCCTCGGTGACCGACTATTTCGACGGCTATCTGGCGCGTGCCTGGCAGCAGACGTCGAACATCGGCAGGATGCTCGATCCCATCGCCGACAAGCTGCTCGTGTCGACGTGCCTGTTGCTGCTGGCCGCCGACACAGACCGTCACGGCGGCATTGCCGGCTGGTCGCTATGGGCGGCCATCATCATCCTGTGTCGGGAAATCCTGGTTTCCGGCCTGCGTGAATATCTGGCGGCGCTCAAGGTTTCGGTTCCCGTCACCAAGCTCGCCAAATGGAAGACGACCATCCAGATGATCGCCATCGCCTTCCTGCTCGTCGGCCCCGCCAGCGACAAGATTTTTCCCTACACCACGCAGGTCGGACTGGTGCTGCTGTGGGTGGCGGCGGTGGTGACGCTCTACACCGGCTACGACTATTTCCGCGCCGGGCTGAAGCATATCGTCGACGAGTAGGGCCATGAAACTCGTCTATTTCGCGTGGGTGCGCGAACGGATCGGCAAGCCGCAGGAGGACATCGATCTTCCGGCGGACGTCGAGACGGTCGCCGACCTGCTTTCTTGGCTGCGCACGCGCGGCGAGGAATACGAACACGCGCTCCAGCACCAGAAGATCATCCGCGTGGCGATAGACCAGGAGCATGTCGAGCACGGCGAGAAGATCGCCGGCGCGCGCGAGATCGCCCTGTTCCCGCCAATGACCGGCGGCTGAGCGATGTCTGGCGCGATCCGCCCGACGATCCGCATCCAGGCCGGCGATTTCGATACGGCGGCCGAGGTGGCGGCCATGACCCAGGGGCGCACCGACATCGGCGCCGTCGTCACTTTTTGCGGCCTGTGCCGCGACGAGGACGGGCAGCTTTCGGCGCTGGAGCTGGAACATTATCCGGGCATGGCGGAGGCCGAGATCGGCCGCATTGCCATGGAAGCGGCAAGGCGCTGGCCGTTGCAGGGCGTGACCGTCATCCATCGCTACGGTCGCATGAAACCGGGCGACAATATCGTGCTCGTGGTCACGGCCTCGACGCATCGGCAGGCGGCTTTCGAGGCGGCCAGCTTCCTGATGGATTACCTGAAATCGCGCGCGCCCTTCTGGAAGAAGGAACACGGCGCCGACGGCACGGCAGGCGACTGGGTCGACGCCAAGGAGGCCGACGACGAGGCGGCGGCACGCTGGCGCCGGTAGTGGCGCCACCATGGCGCCGGCTACGGCGCCACCACTCAAATTTCCTTTTCCGGTCACGGTTTACCCGCAATCGTCCGATCATGCTGGCGGCGATAAAGGAGACTGCCTAATGCTGGATCGGATCGCCGAGTTCTTCGTCTTCGGCCTCGTGCCGTTGGCTGTCGGCATGCTGGCGACGCCGGTTGCTTCGGTGGCCGCCGAACAGGTACTGAAAGGCGAGGTCGTCTACCGCGAGCGCATCGCTTTGCCTCCCGGTGCCAGGGTGACGGTGCAACTCACCGACGTCTCGCTTGCCGATGCGCCGGCGGCGATCGTCGCCGAGCAGAAGATCACGCCGACCGGTCAAGTACCCATCCCCTTTGAGCTGAAGTTCGATACCTCGGCGATCCTTGAGAAGAACACCTACGCCTTGCAGGCGCGCATCGACGTCGACGACAAGCTGATGTTCATCAACGACGAAAGGCACCAGGTCGATCCGCTGGCCGCGGACGCGCCGCAGACGATCCTGGTCAAGATGGTCAAGCAGCAGGCAGACAGCGCCGATGCTGCCTCGATCTTCGACCAGACCTGGGCGCTGACCTTCATCGACGGCCTTGGCGCCATCGAGGGATCGAAGGCCACCTTCCGGGTCGAGGAAAACGGCAAGATCACCGGCCGTGCGCCGTGCAACGGCTACTTCGCCAGCGCCGAGATCAAGGGCAAGGAGATGACCATCGCCAAGCCGGGTGCGACGATGATGGCTTGCGAAGAGGCGCTGATGAAGCAGGAGCAGGCGTTTTTCGCCGCTTTCGAGAAGGTCGCCGGCTTCAAGGTCGAGAACGGCGCGCTGATGCTGACGGCGCAGGACGGCCGCGTGCTGCTGAGGTTTGCCGCCACGGCCTGACCGTTTCCCAACAAAAAAGCCGGGCAGGACGCCCGGCTTTGTTTGTGGTCCGATCCTGTCGGATCAACCGACGATCTCGGTGTCGGAGAACCAGAAGCGGATTTCCTGCGCCGCCGTTTCGGGTGCGTCCGAGCCGTGCACCGAGTTCTCGCCGATCGACAGCGCATGCACCTTGCGGATGGTGCCTTCGGCCGCGTTGGCCGGGTTGGTGGCGCCCATCACTTCGCGGTTCTTCGCGATGGCGTTCTCGCCTTCCAGCACCTGCACCACGGTCGGGGCCGACGACATGAACTCTACCAGTTCCTCGAAGAAGGGGCGGCCCTTGTGGACGGCATAAAAGCCTTCCGCCTCGCGACGGCTCATCCATACGCGCTTGGAAGCGACGACGCGCAGACCGGCCTCTTCCAGCATCTTGGTGATGGCGCCGGTCAGGTTGCGCTTGGTCGCGTCGGGCTTGATCATCGAGAAGGTGCGTTCGATCGCCATGGGAAGTCCTTGCAGATTGGATTGGACGGATTGGGTTGATTGGATTGGCGGCTCTATACAAGCCGCTCCGCATATTGCCAAGGGGAGACGGCTGGCGTCAGGCGGCGGCCGGCGTGGCGCGGCCGACTCCGCCGTGCAGGTCGAGGCAGCGCTCGAACCAGGGCAGGATCGGATCGCTGGGCTCGAGGAATTCGTAGGTGGATGTCACCCGCACCCATTGCAGCGCGCCGAAGACGATGTAGTCGGCAAAGAGCGGTGCCGCACCGCCGATGAAAGGTTGATATTCCAGCATGCTGCGCAGTGGCTCCAGCTTCTTGCGGAAAGCGGCGAGATGCGCGTCGCGCTCGGCTCCGACCGCCTCCAGCGTCTTGCCGTAGCGCTCTTCGCGGCTTTCGCGGAAATAAACGCCGTTCTCATCGTCCTGCAGCCGGTAGATCTCCATGAGCGCGGCCGAACCGAGGAAAGGATGCAGTTGCGTCTGCGACCAGCGCTCGATGAAGCGCGCCATGGCCTTGCCGCCGTCGCCGCCGAACAGGGTCGGGCGCTCGGGATAGGCATCTTCCAGGTAAAGCGCGATGGCGAAGGAATCGGCCACCACCCACTCGCCGTCGCGGATGACGGGTACCGTCTTGGAGATGCCGCCTTCCACCTTCGGCACATCGGTGAAGCGCGTCGGCACGGCGCGGTAGTCGAGCCCCTTGTGGGCGAGCGCCATCCTGGCCTTCCAGCAATGCGGGCTGAACGGGCGCTGAATATCGGTCGGGACGAGATCGTAGAGAAGAATGGTCATTGGCGGCAACGGCCTCAAAGGTTAGGTATGCGCGCAAACGGCGCACGGGGAATTTGATGAAGCAGCATTTCATGATGTTCGCGGCCTACAATCAATGGGCCAACGAGCGCATCTACGATGCCGCGCTCGATCTGACCGACGAGGAGTTCGGCCGGCCGGTCGGTGCTTTTTTTGGTTCGCTGATGGGGACCTTCAACCATCTGTTGGTGGCGGACCGAATCTGGATGAAGCGGTTCACCGGCGAAGGCGATGCGCCGGCTACGCTCGACACGATCGTCCATCGCGCGCTCGGCGCCCTGCGCATGGCGCGCGAGGTGGAGGACAGGCGCATCGTCGAATGGGTCGGGACCTTAAGCGAAAAGGCGCTGGCCGGGCGTTTCACCTACATGACCGTGACCGACATGCGCACCGTCTCGCAGCGGCTGGCGCCGGCGCTGTCTCACCTGTTCAACCACCAGACGCACCACCGCGGCCAGGCGCATACGATCCTGACGATCCTCGGTCGACCGTCGGTGCCGCTCGACCTGATCTACTTCCAGCGCACGGAAGAGGGTAGGGCCTTTGCCTGACGAACCCGGCCGCCCTTGCGAAGTTGGCGGGGACCGTGCAAAACCCCGCCCGCTATGCTGACCATAAACGACCTTTCGCTCCGCATCGCCGGGCGCCTGCTTCTCGACCATGCCTCGCTGACGCTTCCGGCGGGCACCAAGGCCGGGCTTGTCGGTCGCAACGGCACCGGCAAGACGACGCTGTTTCGCGCCATCACCGGCGACATGCCGACCGAGACGGGCTCCATCGACCTGCCGAAGAACACGCGCATCGGGCAGGTAGCACAGGAAGCTCCCGGCACCGAGGAGCCGCTGATCGAGATCGTGCTGAAAGCCGACAAGGAACGCGCGGCGCTGCTGGAAGAGGAAAAGACCGCCACCGATCCGCACCGCATCGCGGACATCCATATCCGCCTCGCCGATATCGACGCCCATTCGGCCGAATCGCGCGCCGCCACCATCCTGGCCGGCCTCGGCTTCGACGACGATGCGCAGCGGCGGCCGGCCTCGTCCTTCTCCGGCGGCTGGCGCATGCGCGTGGCGCTGGCCGCCGTGCTGTTCTCGCAGCCGGACCTCCTGCTGCTCGACGAGCCGACCAACTATCTCGACCTCGAAGGCACGCTGTGGCTGGAGAACTACGTCGCGAAATATCCGCATACCGTGCTCCTGATCTCGCATGACCGCGACCTCTTGAACCGCGCCGTCAATTCCATCGTCCATCTCGACCAGAAGCGGCTGACCTTCTGGCGTGGCGGCTACGACCAGTTCGAGCGCCAGTGGACCGAGCAGCGCGAGTTGCAGGAAAAGAGCCGCGTGAAGCAGGAGGCGGCCAGAAAACACCTGCAATCCTTCGTCGATCGCTTCCGCGCCAAGGCGTCCAAGGCGAGGCAGGCGCAGTCGCGCATCAAGGCGCTGGAGAAGATGAAGCCGATCGCCGCCCTCGTGGACGACACGGTGCGGCCGTTCTCCTTCCCCGAGCCGGTCAAGACGGTCGCTTCGCCGATCGTCGCGCTGTCGGGCGTCGATGTCGGTTATGCGCCGGGCAAGCCGGTCCTGAGGAAACTCACCCTGCGCATCGACAACGACGACCGCATCGCGCTGCTCGGCGCCAACGGCAACGGCAAGTCGACCTTCGCCAAGCTGCTTGCCGGCCGCCTGAAGGGCGAAACGGGCACGATCACCGTCGCGCCCGGTCTCAAGGTGGCAATCTTCGCCCAGCACCAGCTGGACGATCTGCGCCCCGAGGAGAACGCCTACGAGCATGTGCGCCGGCTGATGCCGGAAGCGCCGGAATCGAAGGTGCGTGCCCGCGTCGCCAATTTCGGCCTGGCGACCGAGAAGATGAACACGGCCGCAAAGGACCTGTCCGGCGGCGAGAAGGCGCGGTTGCTGATGGGACTGGCGGCCTTCGATGGACCGAACCTGTTCATCCTCGACGAGCCGACCAACCACCTCGATATCGACAGCCGCGAGGCATTGGTGCACGCGCTGAACGACTTCCCCGGCGCCGTCATCCTGATCTCGCACGACAGGCATCTGCTGGAGGCGACGGCCGACCGACTGTGGCTGGTCAAGGACGGCACCGTCGCGCCCTATGACGGGGACCTCGACGACTACAAGACGCTGGTCACGGGTGTCTCGGTTAACAGCCGCGAAAAGCGCGAGGCGGAGAAGGCATCGAAAGCCGACCGGCGCCGCGAGGCGGCGGCCCGCCGTGCGGCACTTGAGCCGCTGGCCAAGGAAATCCGCACCACTGAGGGGCTGATGGAGCGCCTGCGCAAGCGCATCGACACGATCGAGGATCAGCTCGCCGACCCGGCGCTCTATGAAAAGGACCCTGTCGGTGCCACACGGCTCGCCAAGGAACGCTCCGACCTTTCCGGCCAGCTCTCCCGTCATGAGGAGAAATGGCTGGAGATGAGCGCGGAATACGAAGAGGGGATTGCGGAGTAATCTGTCGGAGCCGGACCTCATCGCCGGCCCATGCCGCCAGGCAATCCAACTCGCCGCCCGTGGCGAGCCGTGATACCTTGTAGGCACCGGTGCGGAATGAGTGGCAGCCACGGGTGGCCTCCATGCCTACGCATGATCCGAATCTGTGGGGCGCAGGCGACGCATATGAGCGGTACATGGGCCGGTGGAGCCGCGGAATCGCTCCCATCTTCATACGATGGCTCGAGGTCGCTCCTGGCGGACGCTGGGCCGACATCGGTTGCGGAACGGGAGTCGTGACGCAGGCCGTTCTCGCTGCCTGCGATCCATCCGAGATTCTGGGTATCGACAGTTCGGATATATTTTTGCAATCGGCTGCGGCGAACGTTGCCGATCCGCGCGTGTTGTTCAGGCAGGGCAACGCGCAGGCAATCGCAGAACCCGACGACGATTTTGACGTGGCGGTGTCCGGCCTTGTGCTCAACTTTCTTCCCGACAAGGACGCAGCGATCCGGGAGATGGCGCGCATCGTCCGGCCGGGCGGCACCGTCGCCGTGTATGTCTGGGACTATGCCGGACACATGCAGGTGATGCGCAGGTTTTTCGATGTCGCAATCGCCCTCGACCCGGCGGCGGCCGAATATGACGATGGGATAAAAGCGCCGGTCTGCCGGCCGAAAGCGCTCGTGGAAAGCCTGACGCGTTCCGGTCTGCGCGATGTCGAGGTCAGTGCGATCGACATCCCGGCGGCATTCGACAGCTTCCACGACTACTGGACGCCGTTTCTGGGAGGTACCGGGTCCGCGCCGAAATATTGCATGTCGCTTGACGAGCCGGCGCGCGAGCGCCTGAGGCAGGAGGTCCAGCGGCGACTCCCGACAGGCCCCGATGGCGAAATCCTCTTGGCTGTAAGAGCGTGGGCGGCGAAGGGGCGTGTGTTTTGACGATGCTGTCGCGGATAGCTGGCCCTACACCGCTGGCTGAAACCGGACTATAGGTTCTTCCATGAACCAGCATGCTCCCGTCACGGAAGCCGGTGTCAGCGTCGGCTATTCGGCCTGCCCGCACGATTGTCCTTCTACCTGCGCGCTCGACGTCGAAGTCCTCGCACTCGACCGCATCGGGAGGATTCACGGCGCGCGCGACAACTCCTATACGGCCGGCGTCGTCTGCGCCAAGGTCGCCCGCTATGCCGATCGCGTACATCATCCTGACCGGCTGCTGAAGCCGCTGATCCGTTCCGGCGGCAAGGGCGAGGGCGTCTGGAAAGAGGCAAGCTGGGAATCAGCACTCGACCTCGTGGCGGAAAAGTTCGATGCGGCGGAAGCGAAGTACGGCTCGGAGACGGTATGGCCGTATTTCTATGCCGGCACGATGGGGTTGGTGCAGCGCGACGGCATCGAGCGGCTGCGACATGCGAAGAAGTATTCCGGCTTCTTCGGCTCGATCTGCACCAATCTGGCGTGGACCGGCTATGTCATGGGGACCGGCTCGCTGCGCGGTTCGGACCCACGCGAGATGGCGAAGTCGGATTGCGTGGTGATCTGGGGCACCAATGCCGTCGTCACGCAAGTCAACGTGATGACCCACGCCATCCGCGCGCGCAAGGAACGTGGGGCCAAGATCGTCGCCATCGACATCTACGAGAATGCCACAGTGAAGCAGGCTGACATGGCTCTTGTGCTGAAACCCGGCACCGACGGGGCGCTGGCCTGCGCGGTCATGCACATCCTGTTCCGCGACGGGCTGGCCGACCGACCCTATCTCGAAAAGTACACCGACGACCCGAAGGGGCTGGAAGCGCATCTGAAGGACAAGACGCCGGAATGGGCTGCTGCCATCACCGGCCTGTCGGTGGAACAGATCGAAGGCTTCGCCAACCTCGTCGGTACGACGAAGAAAACCTTCTTCCGCCTTGGCTACGGCTTTTCGCGGCAGCGCAACGGGCCGGTGAACATGCACGCCGCGCTCTCCATCGCCGCCGTCACGGGCTGCTGGCAATATGAGGGCGGCGGCGCCTTCAACTCCAATTCCGGCATCCTCAAGCTCGATACGGGGACGCTGGAAGGCGTGCAACTGCGCGATCCCACGATCCGCTATCTCGACCATTCGCGCATCGGCCCGGTGCTGATGAACCACGAGGACGCGTTGTTCGGCGGCCCGCCGGTGACGGCGATGCTGATCCAGAACACCAATCCGGCCAATGTGGCGCCTGAGCAGCGGTTGGTGAAGCAGGGTTTTTTGCGCGACGACCTGTTCACCTGCGTGCACGAGCAGTTCATGACCGACACGGCCAAGCTCGCCGACGTCGTGCTGCCGGCCACGATGTTTTTGGAGCATGACGACATCTACAAGGGTGGCGGCAACCAGCACGTCACGCTGGGACCGAAGGTGATCGAGCCGCCGCCGGGGCCGATGCCGAACCACTTCGTCATCGAGGAACTGGGCAAGCGGTTGGGTGTCGCGCACCTGCCGGGCTTCGGCCTGACGGAGCGCGAACACATTGACATCATGTTGGCCAGGCGCGGTCTGAGCTTCGAGGCGCTCAAGGCGCAGCGCTGGGTGGATCTGCAGCCGCCGTTCGAGGAGGCGCATTTCCTCACCGGCTTCGGCCATCCGGACGGGAAATACCGCTTCAAGCCCGAATGGGTTGGCGGCTTCGCGCCAAACCGGCCGCCGAAGGTGATGGGCAAGGCGTTCGGGCCCTACGATCGGCTGCCGCAGTTCCCGGATCATGTCGATTTGATCGAGGTCGCGGACGAGAAACATCCGTTCCGGCTGGCGACCTCGCCGGCGCGCAATTTCCTCAATTCCAGCTTCGCCGAGACGCCGGTGTCGAAGGAGAAGGAAGTGCGGCCCTCCCTGCTCATCCATCCCGAGGACGCCGCGGTGCTCGGCATCGCCGAAGACGATCGGGTCGAGATCGGCAATGGACGAGGCGAGGTGGTGCTGCACGCAAAACTTTTCACCGGCTTGAAGCGTGGCGTTGTCATCGCCGAAGGTATCTGGCCGAACAGCGCGCATGAGCGCGGCGAGGGCATCAACGTGCTGACCGGCGCCGACGCCCCCGCGCCTTACAGCGGTGCGGCCGTGCATGACAGCAAGGTGTGGGTGCGGAAAGCGGTCGAGGCCGGTTTGGAAGCCGCTACGGCGTGATGCGCGCCAGTTGCTCCAGGTCCACCTCGTCGCGCAGCGGGCTCGGCGCTGCGATGGCGGCCGCGGCATTGTCGCCGTTGTCGACGAAGCCTGAGATTGTCACGCGGCCGTTCTCCATGCGGGCCTTGCCTTCGGCCACCAGCCGCAACGCCATCGGGTAGAGCTGGTGTTCGGCCTTCAGGACCCGCGCCGAAAGCGCAGCCTCGTCGTCGCCCAGCATGACAGGTACGGCCGCCTGCGCGATGATCGGGCCGTCGTCCATCTCCGGCGTGACGAAATGGACCGTGCAACCGTGCACGCGCATGCCCGCCTCGAGAGCGCGCTTGTGTGAGTCCAGCCCCTTGAACAAGGGCAGCAGGGCAGGGTGGATATTGATCATGCGGCCCTGCCACTTCTCGACGAACGGCGTCGTCAGGAGTCGCATATAGCCGGCCAGCGCCACGATCTCCGCACCGAGCTTCGTCAGCGCCTTGTCGATGGCCGCGTCATGGGCCTGCTTGCTGGCAAAATCGCCGCGCGCCACCACCTGCACCGGCACGCCGCGCGCCGCGGCGATGCCGAGGCCGGCTGCGTCCGCCTTGTCGGAAATGACGCCGACGATCTCGGCTGGATAGGCGGGATCGGTGGCCGCCGCGATCAGCGCCGTCATGTTGGAGCCGCGTCCGGAAATCAGGATGACGGTGCGTTTGCGGTTCATAGGTCAATCCTGCCGCGATAGATGACGCCGGCGTCACGGCGCGGGACGATGTGGCCGATCGGCGCTACGGTCTCGCCGGCTTCCTGCAAGACGGCCGCAACCTGCGCCGCCTGTCCCGAGGCCACCGCGATCACCATGCCGATGCCGCAGTTGAAGGTGCGCATCATTTCTTCCGGCGCGACACCGCCGGTCTTCGCCAGCCATGTGAAGACCGGCGGGACGTCGATGGCGTCGAGGTCGAGCTCGGCCGAGAAATCCTTCGGCAGCACGCGCGGGATGTTGTCGGGAAAGCCGCCGCCGGTGATATGGGCGAGCGCCTTGATGCCGTGCGTGTTGCGGATCGCCTTGAGGATGGATTTCACATAGATGCGGGTCGGCTTCAGCAGCGCCTCGGCCAGCGTTTCGCCGCCGCCGAACGGCGCCCTGGCGCCCCATGCCAGCCCGCTCGTCTCGACGATGCGGCGCACCAGCGAGAACCCGTTGGAATGGACGCCAGACGAGGCAAGGCCGAGCAGCACGTCGCCCTCGGCGATGTCGTCGGTCGGCAAGAGTTGTCCGCGCTCTGCCGCGCCCACCGCGAAGCCGGCGAGGTCGTAGTCCTTCTCCTGGTACATGCCCGGCATCTCGGCCGTCTCGCCGCCGATCAGAGCGCAGCCGGCCTGACGGCAGCCGTCGGCGATGCCGGAAACGATCGCCACGCCCTGCTCGGGGTCGAGCTTGCCGGTGGCGAAATAGTCGAGGAAGAACAAGGGTTCCGCGCCCTGCACGACGAGGTCGTTGACGCACATGGCGACGAGATCGATGCCGATGGTGTCGTGCTTGCCGGCCTCGATGGCGACCCTGAGCTTGGTGCCGACGCCGTCGTTGGCGGCGACCAGCACCGGATCGCTGAAACCTGCCGCCTTCAAGTCGAACAGGCCGCCGAAACCGCCGATCTCGCCGTCCGCGCCCGGCCGCCGCGTGGCGCGTACCAGCGGCTTGATCTTTTCCACCATGAGGTTGCCGGCGTCGATGTCGACGCCCGCCTCGGCATAGGTAAGCCCGTTTTTGGCCATCGCGGTTCCCTACCTGGAAGCGGGTCTTTCTGGAAGCGGGGTCTTCGCATGAACAGGCAGGAGCCGCAAGAAGCGTGGGGCCTGCCGTTGCCAAAACCGTGGATAGCGAGGATGCGCGGCAGGCCATTGCGCTCGCCGCCGACTTCGCCCATCTATACGAAAGGTCCTGACCCCGGGTGGCCGCTCCTTGGTGACTGTCCCCAACCTGATTACCATCCTGCGCTTCCTGCTGGTGCCGGCCGTAGTGCTGGCCATGCTGCAATCGCGCTGGGAATGGGCCTTCTTCGGGTTCGTCGTGGCGGGCGTTTCGGACGGCGTCGACGGTTTCATCGCCCGCCAGTTCAACCAGCGCTCAAGGCTAGGCGCCTACCTCGACCCGATGGCCGACAAGGTCCTGCTGGTCAGCGTTTTCGTCGTGCTCGGCATCGGCGGGCAGTTGCCGTTATGGCTGGTGGTGGCGGTCGTCTCGCGCGATGCGCTGATCATCTGCGCGGTGCTCCTGTCCACCGTCATGGGCCATCCGGTGGAGATGAAGCCGCTGATGGTATCGAAGGCCAACACCGCCGTGCAGATCGTCGTAGCGGCCGAAGTGCTGGCCGAACTCACCTTCGGCTTCGACCTCGGATTGCTCAGGCGCGGGCTGGTCCTGCTGTCGGGCCTCTTGACCGTGGCTTCGGCGGCAGCCTATCTCGTCGCCTGGCTGAGACATATGAGCGGTTATGGCGAAGGCACCCACCCGAGCAACTGAGCAGGAAGCGGCCGAAGCGGCGGTCTCCGCCGCCTTCCGGCGGCAGTTCCGCTTCTGGCTGGCCAGCGTGGTCGTGCTGGCGCTCTTCCTTTACGTTTTCAGCGATATCCTGCTGCCGTTCGTCGCCGGCATGGTTCTCGCCTATTTCCTCGATCCGGTTGCCGACCGGCTGGAACGGCTTGGCCTGTCGCGCGTCATGGCGACGGTCGTCATCCTGTTCGCCTTCATCATCGTGCTGGTGCTCGCCTTCGTTATCCTGATCCCGGTGCTGGCCTCGCAGATGGCGGATTTCGCCGGCAAGCTACCGGATTACCTGACGCGGCTGCAGAACCTCATCACCAGCTTCGACCCGCAGTGGTTGAAGGAAAGGTTCGGCGTCGATCCGGCCAGCTTGCGCGACGGCCTGAATTCGTTGCTGACGTCCGGCTTCGGCCTGCTCACCACGGTGTTCGAATCGATCTGGAATTCCGGCAAGGCGCTGGTTTCCGTCGTCAGCCTGTTCGTGGTGACGCCGGTCGTCGCCTTCTACATGCTGCTCGACTGGGACCGCATGGTGGCGGTCATCGACAGCTGGGTGCCGCGCGACCACGTCAAGACGGTGCGCCAGATCGCCACCGACATCAACACCGCCACCGCCGGCTTCGTGCGCGGGCAGGGCACGCTTTGCCTTGTCCTTGGCGCCATGTACGCGATCGGGCTCACGCTGACGGGGCTGAACTTCGCCATCCTGATCGGGCTCTTCGCCGGCCTCATTTCCTTCATCCCCTATGTCGGCTCGCTGACCGGGCTGGTGCTCGCCGTCGGCGTCGCCTTCGTGCAGTTCTGGCCGGACTGGCAGATGGTGGTGGCGGTCGCGGCCGTCTTCTTCGTCGGCCAGTTCATCGAGGGCAACATCCTGTCGCCGAAGCTGGTGGGCAAGAGCGTCGGCCTGCATCCGGTCTGGCTGATGTTCGCGCTGTTCGCCTTCGGCGCGCTGTTCGGCTTCGTCGGCCTGCTGGTGGCGGTGCCGGCCGCTGCGGCAATTGCTGTGCTGGTGCGCTTCGCCATTGCCCGCTACCTGGAATCACCCCTCTATAAGGGTCACAATCCAGAGCCGCCGCCGCCACTGGCACGCCGCCTCGACAGGGTGCGGAAAACCAAGTGATGCGGGCCGTGCAAAAGCCGCGCCAGCTTCCCCTCGATCTTGGCCACGGCACCGCCTATTCGCGCGACGATCTCGTCGTCTCACGCGCCAACGCTGAAGCGGTGGCGCTGGTGGACCGCTGGCCGGACTGGCCTGCTCCCGTCGTGGTGCTGGCAGGGCCGTCCGGCGCCGGCAAGACGCATCTCGCGGCGATCTGGCGCGAGGCGGCCGGCGCGCTCGCCATTCCAGCATCGGCTATCGGCACTGCGGCTGCCGACACCGGCGGCCATCCGGTTCTGGTCGACGATGTCGATTCGGCGCCGATCGACGAGCAGGGTCTGTTCCATCTCATCAATGCCGTGCGCGGCGCCGGATCTCACCTGCTGCTCACCGCCCGCAGCTTTCCCTCGGCCTGGAGGATAACGCTGCCCGATCTCGCTTCGCGCCTGAAGGCGGCGGCCACGGTCGAGATCCACGAACCGGACGATCTCCTGCTCGCCGGGGTGCTGACGAAGCTGTTTTCCGACCGCCAGGTCGATGTCGAGCCACACGTCGTGCAATATCTGGTGCGCCGCATCGAGCGCTCGCTGGCGACGGCGATGCGCGTCGTGGAGCGCCTCGACCGGGCAGCCCTGGAACAGAAGACGCGCATCACCCGCGCGCTCGCCGCCGAGGCGGTCAGCGCCATGGACGAAGGGCAGGGCGAACTGGATTTTTGAGGCTCGGCCCGTGGAGTGGCAGGATTTGAACCTGCCGCCCTGAGCGAACGCCGCCCGCTCTTCGATTTTTGGGAAAAAATGGTCGGAGTGGAGAGATTCGAACTCCCGACCCTCTGGTCCCAAACCAGATGCGCTACCAGACTGCGCTACACTCCGAACCGCCACGTTGCCTAGTGGTTCGCTTGCTGCAAGGCAAGCGCAAAATGGACGAAGCCTTGCCCTTGTCGCGGTTGCACAGTAAGCACAGGGCAAGCAAGGGCCGTTCGGCCGCAGCCACTACGAGGTGCAAATGTCAGCGCGCATTTTCAGCCCCGCCAAGACCGCCATGCAGTCGGGCAAGGCCAAGACCGGTTACTGGGTGCTGGAGTTCGATCCTGAGCAGCCGCGCAAGATCGATCCGCTGATGGGCTACACGTCCTCCGGCGATATGAGGAGCCAGATCAGGCTTTCCTTCCCGACCAGGGAAGAGGCTGTCGCCTATGCCGAGCGTGAGAAGATACCCTATCGCCTCGAAGAGCCGAAGGAAGCCATGCGGCGGCAGATTTCCTATTCGGACAATTTCCGCTATGACCGCCGCACGCCCTGGACGCACTGACAACCGGGGCAGGGTCGCGGTCGGCCCGCATGTTTGCGTGGCGGGCATCCTGCGCTGGATGTCGTGGTCAAGTTGGTCCCGTAGCTCAGTTGGATAGAGCAACAGCCTTCTAAGCTGTGGGTCGCAGGTTCGAGCCCTGCCGGGATCGCCAGCAATTTTAGTTGGTTGGCAAATTCTCTTGCGGTCGAGCCGCCGACGATGAACGCCGATCAGCCGGCCTTGCCGTAGAAAGGCCGGCTGATCGGTCCAAGCCCGTCACTTGCCGCAATAGTGGTCATTCGGTCCCGAAGCCGTGTTGGCGTCCGGACCGAGGCTGCCCGGTGCAGAAGCGCAAGGCGCCATTTGCTCTGGCCCGTAAGGGCTCGCCATGCCCATGTCGTCGGGATAGATGCTGCCCGTGGTACCCATGTCGACCGGCTGATCGATCGTGGCAGGCGGAGGGCCGTTCATGTCCTCGGCGTCGCTTGCCGTCGATTGCGCCATCGCCGCCGAAGTGGCGAGGCCGAGCGCGAGCGTCGAGGCTGCGAGAATTCTGGTAAGCATCGTTCTCTCCTTTTTCGTGCGCCGCAGCATTGCGACAGGGAGGGAACAAAACAGGATTGGAAAGGTTCCGCAGCCATTCCGGCGGCAGGCGCCGGAAGCTTCACACCCTCGCGAGGGCTGGCGGGTCATTGTCCCGCCATTGCGATCTTGTCGTCAGGCGGAAGCCGCCGCCAGGCCGCGAAGCAGGTCGGCCTTCAGGTCGGCAACGTCTTCGAGACCGATCTGCAGCCGGATCACGGGACCTTCTTCCGGCGCCTTCGCCACCACCCGGTCGCCGAGGAAGACCGGCACGGCAAGGCTTTCGTAGCCACCCCAGGAGTAGCCGAGGCCGAAGATCGTCAGCGCGTCGAGGAAAGCGTGCTGTTCCTTCTGTCCGCCAGCCGCGAGAACGATCGAGAAGACGCCGCTCGAACCGCCGAAGTCACGGCGCCACAGCGCGTGGTCGGGATGGCTGGGAAGCGCCGGGTGCAGCACACGCGCCACGCCGGGCTGTGCCTCCAGCCATGTGGCGATCTCCAGCGCGCTCTTGCGGTGGTGTTCGAGCCTGACGCCCATGGTACGAAGGCCACGCAGCACCTGATAGACGTCGTCCGGGCCGGCGCAGCAGCCGAGCGTGACGAAACCCTCGTGCAGCCGCTCCCAGCATGCTTGGTTGGCCGAGACTGTGCCGAGCAGCACGTCGGAATGGCCACCGGGGTACTTGGTGGCGGCATGGATCGAGATGTCGACACCGTGGTCCAGCGGCTTGAAATAGAGTGGCGTCGCCCAGGTGTTGTCCATCATGACGATCGCGCCGGCCGCCTTGGCGGCTTTGGCGATGGCGGGGATGTCCTGCACCTCGAAGGTGTTGGAGGCGGGCGATTCGGTGAACACGATGCTGGTGTTCGCCTTGATGAGTTTCGAAATGCCGGCGCCGACGTGCGGGTCGTAATATTCGACCTCGACGCCCAGTCGCTTCAACATCGTATCGGCGAAGTGGCGGGTAGGATGGTACACCGAATCGACGATCAGCACATGGTCGCCGGCCGCCGCAAAGGCAAGCAGCGGAACGGTGACAGCGGCCAGCCCCGAAGGCACGATAATCGTGCCGGCGGAGCCTTCGAGCGAATCGATGGCCGTCGCAAGCGCGTCCGTCGTCGGCGTGCCGCGCGTGCCGTAGGTGTATTTCTGCGAGCGCCCGGCCATGGTGGCGGCGTTGGGGTAGAGCACGGTCGAGGCATGCACCACCGGCGGGTTGACGAAGCCGAAATAGTCGCTCGGGTCGTTTCCTTCATGCGCGAGTTGGGTGTTGATGCCCCACGTCCCGTCGTTTCTGGCCATTTATCCCGCCGTCCTGTGGCTCGTCTTTCCGAACGCGGAAGGCATAAAGCGCACAAGCGGCGTGTGCAACGGCGCCGGTCCTGTCAGCGCGGCGGTTCCGATGGGCCAAAGCGCCTGTCGGGACGACACGCGATGTCGCAGAAGGATTTGCAAGCGTCCCCGCGAGCGTAGAAGAGACGCATCGGCCAGGCCATAAAATATAGTGTAATCGCTTGTATTCCTGTCGTTTTTGGCATTCCTTTTTCAAACCGGCGGGGCCTCGGTCATTTTTCTTGACCTCACGAGAATAATCGCCTTCGATGCGGTTCGTGAATGGGAGCAGCGTGCATGTCGGTTTTCGGCGCCACGTTCCGGAAATGGGCCGGGACGGGAAGCTGCGTTTCGCACGGCAATAATCAGGGCATCACCTGAGTATCAGAAAAAAGGGTCTGTGGGTTATGAAACACATTGCAATCGGTATTTTGGGGGCTGCCGCGCTTGGCTTCGCGGCGTCGGCCGCGTCAGCCGACACTTTGAGCGACGTGAAGGCCAAGGGCTTCGTCCAGTGCGGCGTCAACACCGGCCTGGCCGGCTTTTCAGCCCCTAACGACAAGGGCGAATGGACGGGCATCGACGTCGATTTCTGCCGCGCCGTCGCGGCTGCCGTCTTCGGCGACGGCACCAAGGTGAAGTTCACCGGCCTCAGCGCCAAGGACCGCTTCACCGCGCTGCAATCGGGCGAAGTCGACATCCTGTCGCGCAACACCACCTGGACGATCAACCGCGACACCGCGCTCGGCCTCAACTTCGCCGGTGTCACCTACTATGACGGCCAGGGCTTCATGATCAATTCCAAGAAGCTGCCCGGCGTCAATTCCGCGCTCCAGCTTTCGGGCGCGGCCATCTGCGTGCAGTCCGGCACGACGACTGAACTCAACCTCGCCGATTACTTCAAGGCGAACAAGATGGAATACAACCCGGTCGTCTTCGAGAAGTTCGAGGAGGCCAACGCCGCCTACGACGCCGGCCGCTGCGACGCCTACACGACCGACCAGTCGGGCCTCTATGCGGTGCGCCTTCAGATGGCTTCGCCGAACGACCACGTCGTCCTGCCGGAGATCATCTCCAAGGAGCCGCTCGGTCCGTCCGTGCGCCAGGGTGACGACAAGTGGTTCGACATCGTCAAGTGGACCTATTACGCGCTGCTCGATGCCGAAGAAGCCGGCGTCACGCAGGCCAACGTCGACGAGATGAAGAACTCCGATAATCCCGACATCAAGCGCCTGCTGGGCACCGAGGCCGAAACCAAGATCGGCACCGACCTCGGCGTGTCGAACGACTGGGTGGTCAACATCGTCAAGGCCACCGGCAATTACGGCGAGATCTTCGAGCGCAACGTGGGTTCGGGCAGCCCGCTGAAGATCGCTCGCGGCATCAACGCTCTGTGGACCAAGGGCGGTCTGCAATACGGCATGCCGATTCGCTGATCGGTTGAAGCGGGCCGGGGCATCATGCCTCGGCCCGTTTCGGTCCTGGCACGCAAGAAGAACACAAACGGCCAGACTGACGGGAAGGGGAACTCCTGTGTCACAAGAGGTCATCCATGAAGCGACACCCCAAAGGGCATCGCTGCTCTACGATCCCAGGGTGCGCGGTATCGTCTTCCAGGTAGTGCTGGTCGCGCTCCTGGCGCTTGGCATATGGTGGATCGTCGACAATACGATCGAGAATCTGCGCCGCTCCCACATTGCGACCGGTTTCGGCTTCCTGAAGGGGCGGGCCGGCTTCGACATCGCCAATACCCTCATCGACTACAGCTCTGACAATTCCTATGGGCGCGCCCTTGTCGTCGGTATCCTCAACACGGCCATCGTGGCGATCACCGGCATCGTTACTGCGACCATCATTGGTTTCCTTGTCGGCATCGGGCGGCTTTCCAACAACTGGCTGATCCGAAAGCTGGCGACCGTCTACATCGAAATTTTCCGCAACATCCCGCCGCTGCTGGTCATCCTGTTCTGGTATCAGGGCGTTCTGGCCCTGCTGCCCAACGTGCGCGACAGCATCGGCCTGCCGTTCGGCTCCTTCCTCAACAATCGCGGCTTCTATTTTCCGCGCATGGTCTGGAGCGACGGGGCGTGGCTGGTCGCCGCCGGGCTGGCGGCAGGCATCGCGCTGAGTTGGTACGTGGCGCGCCGTGCCAAGGCACGGCAGATGGCGACCGGCCAGCAATTCCCGGTCTTCCTCACCAGTCTGGCGCTCATCGTCGGCATGCCTTTGCTGGGCTTTGCACTGGCCGGCTTTCCGCTCACCTTCGAGTTTCCGCAGAAGGGCACGTTCAACCTGACGGGCGGCGTCAACGTCAAGCCGGAGTTCCTGTCGCTCTATCTGGCGCTCTCCTTCTACACGGCCGCTTTCATCGCCGAGATCGTGCGCGCCGGCATCGTCGGTGTGCCGAAGGGGCAGACCGAGGCTTTTTCCGCGCTCGGCCTGCGCTCCGGTCAGGGTTTGCGTCTCGTCGTCATCCCGCAGGCGATGCGCATCATCATCCCGCCGCTGACAAGCCAGTACCTCAACCTGACCAAGAACTCCTCGCTCGCGGTGGCGATCGGCTATCCCGATCTCTACGCGATCGGCGGTACGATCCTGAACCAGACCGGACAGGCCATCGAGGTGGTGGTCATTTTCATGGTCGTCTATCTCGGTATCAGTATTCTGACCTCGCTCTTCATGAACTGGTTCAACACCAAGATGGCGCTGAAGGAGAGGTGAGCCATGCAGGAACATGACATGTCCTGGGTGCGGACCGAAATGGCGCTGGCGCAGGCTGCGCCGCGCTCGCAGGTCGGTTTCGGCGCCTGGGTCCGCAGGAACCTCTTCGCCACGCCGGTCGATTCGGTACTGACGGTCCTGGCGCTGCTGGCGGTCGCCTGGGCGCTGCCGCAGATCCTCAACTGGGTGTTCTTCGACGCCGTGTGGACCGGTGCCGACCGCACCGCCTGCCTGACGACCGAGCAGGGCGGGCAACTTCCCGTCGGCTGGTCGGGCGCTTGCTGGCCGTTCGTCTCCGGCCGGTTCGGCCAGTTCATGTTCGGCCGTTATCCGATGGACGAGCGCTGGCGCGTTATCCTCACCGGCATCATCTTCATCGCCCTCCTGGCGCCGTTGCTGATTCCGCGCGTACCCTACAAGGGGCTGAACGCCATCCTGTTCTTCGTCGTCTTCCCGTTCATCGCCTTCTACCTGCTGGTCGGCGGCTTCTTCGGCCTGTCCTATGTGGAGACGCCGCGCTGGGGTGGCCTGATGGTCACGCTGGTGCTGTCCTACGTCGGCATCGTGGTGTCGCTGCCGCTTGGCATCTTGCTGGCGATGGGCCGGCGTTCGAAGATGCCGATCGTCAAGCTCTTGTCTGTGGTCTTCATCGAGACCGTGCGCGGCGTGCCGCTGGTCACGGTGCTGTTCATGGCCTCCTTCATGCTGCCGCTGTTCGTGCCGCCGGGCATGTCCTTCGACAAGCTGCTGCGGGCCCTGATCGGTGTCGCGCTTTTCGCGGCCGCCTACATGGCCGAGGTGGTTCGCGGCGGTCTTCAGGCGATCCCGAAGGGGCAGTACGAAGGCGCCGATTCGCTCGGCCTCGGCTATTGGCAGAAGATGGGCTTCATCATCATGCCGCAGGCGTTGAAGCTGGTCATTCCCGGCATCGTCAACACCTTCATCGGCATGTTCAAGGATACCACGCTGGTCCTCATCATCTCGATGTTCGACCTGCTCGGCGTGGTGAAGCAGAACATCTCAGGCGATCCGACCTGGGCGACGCCGCAGACGGCAAAGACCGGATATGTGTTCGCTGCGGCGATTTTCTGGATTTTCTGCTTCGGCATGTCGCGCTATTCACAGTTCATGGAACGCCGGCTCGACACCGGCCACAAACGATAGACACGGCAAAACAAAGGGAACGGGCAGATGGCCACGGAAAACGCAGTCGGCGCCGAAGAGATCAAGGCCGATACCAAGAAGATGCACGTCTCCGACACCGAGGTCGCCATCGAGATCGTCGGCATGCACAAATGGTACGGCGAGTTCCATGTGCTGAAGGACATCAACCTCAAGGTGATGCGCGGCGAGCGCATCGTCATCTGCGGGCCATCCGGTTCGGGCAAGTCGACCATGATCCGCTGCATCAACCGGCTCGAAGAGCACCAGAAAGGCAAGATCGTCGTCGAGGGCAAGGAACTCACCAACGACCTGAAGAAGATCGACGAGGTGCGTCGCGAGGTCGGCATGGTGTTCCAGCACTTCAACCTGTTCCCGCACCTGACCATCCTTGAGAACTGCACGCTGGCGCCGATCTGGGTGCGCAAGATCCCGAAGAAGCAGGCCGAGGAGACGGCCATGCACTTCCTCAAGCGCGTCAAGATCCCGGAGCAGGCGAACAAGTATCCCGGCCAGCTTTCGGGCGGCCAGCAGCAGCGCGTGGCGATCGCCCGCTCGCTGTGCATGAACCCGCGCATCATGCTGTTCGACGAGCCGACCTCGGCGCTCGACCCGGAAATGATCAAGGAAGTGCTGGAGACGATGGTGGGCCTTGCCGAGGAAGGCATGACCATGCTGTGCGTGACCCACGAGATGGGCTTCGCCCGCAAGGTCGCCAACCGCGTCATCTTCATGGATGCCGGCCAGATCGTCGAGCAGAACACGCCGGCCGAGTTCTTCGATCATCCGCGCCATGAGCGCACGAAGCTGTTCCT
>Ga0182738_1000506_pt1 | contig 54675 bp, 44 predicted proteins | sample eDN5th30CBELigMG_FD_128876 | JGI IMG/M metagenome (GOLD analysis project Ga0182738, IMG submission 128876) | Enriched Miracle-Growth compost microbial communities from Emeryville, California, USA - eDNA 5th pass 30_C BE-Lig MG (version 2)... ... | reverse complement strand
TCGGCGGTTCGATCCCGTCAGCCTCCACCATAATGAATATCGCGGGGTGGAGCAGCTCGGTAGCTCGTCGGGCTCATAACCCGAAGGCCGCAGGTTCAAATCCTGCCCCCGCAACCAATTTACCAACTCGGTAGATACCGAACTTTCTAGTGTGGAGCCGTGGTGTAGAGGCCTAACATGCCTGCCTGTCACGCAGGAGACCGCGGGTTCGAATCCCGTCGGCTCCGCCATTTTTAACAACATCAAGTTAGGCTCGGTAGCTCAGTTGGTAGAGCAGAGGACTGAAAATCCTCGTGTCGGCGGTTCGATTCCGTCCCGAGCCACCATTCTTGAAAACCTAATATGCCGGTGTAGCTCAGTTGGTAGAGCAACTGACTTGTAATCAGTAGGTCGTGGGTTCGACTCCTATCGCCGGCACCATTAATCCTGGAGGATTAGCGAAGTGGCCAAACGCAGCAGACTGTAAATCTGTTCTCTGACGAGTTCGGTGGTTCGAATCCATCATCCTCCACCAGTTTTATAGGGGCATAGTTTAAAGGTAGAACAAAGGTCTCCAAAACCTTTGGTGTGGGTTCAATTCCTGCTGCCCCTGCCAATTTTTTTCTTTTTTATGGCGGTCGTGGCGAAGGGGTTAACGCATCGGATTGTGATTCCGACATTCGGGGGTTCAAGTCCCCTCGATCGCCCCATTGTAACATTGGGGATTAGCCAAGCGGTAAGGCAACGGACTTTGACTCCGTCATGCCAAGGTTCGAATCCTTGATCCCCAGCCATTGTTTCATGCGGAAGTGGCTCAGCGGTAGAGCATCGCCTTGCCAAGGCGAGGGTCGCGGGTTCGATTCCCGTCTTCCGCTCCATTATGGCGCCATAGCCAAGCGGTAAGGCAAAGCTCTGCAAAAGCTTTACCCCCAGTTCGAATCTGGGTGGCGCCTCCATCTTTATTGAAGTAGCAATAATGGTGGCTAAATATGAATAAGCCGGTGTGGCGGAATGGCAGACGCGCGCGACTCAAAATCGTGAGGGAAACCGTGGAGGTTCGAGTCCTCTCACCGGCACCATTACTTCAACGACTCAAACTCTTATGTGCCTCAAGCACATAAGAGTTTTTTGTTATGTCCAGTTAAATCGGACTGAATGAAGTGTTATGGATACGGACGATCATAGAACACACGGACAAGAAGCCCTGCATCATAGATGCAGGGCCTCTTGTCCATTCCATATTACTTGTCTGTTGCTGCAGCGTCTTCCGTAGTTGCTTCACCTGTGCTATTGGCAGGAGCAGCAGCTGTATCTGCAGTGAGGTTGTTCACGATCTTCGCTTGCGAACGCAGGTCGGAAATAAACGTTTGCGACAGCGTGTAGATCTGCTGCGAAGTCAGCGTATCTGTAATGTCTGCTTTCTTCTCTTCAAGCGTTGGCGACGAAGCCTCTACGTGATCCGTTACTTTGATGATGTGGTAGCCGTAGTCCGATTTCACTGGCTCACTTACATCGCCAACTTTAAGGGCAAATGCTGCTTCTTCGAATTCTGGAACCATAGCGCCCTTGCCGAAGAAGTCGAGGTCACCACCATTAGCTGCCGAACCGGTATCAAGCGATTTCTCTTTGGCCAGAGCAGCGAAGTCAGCGCCTTCTTTGAGCTGCTTAACAATTGCATCTGCTTCTTCCTTCGTTTCAACGAGGATGTGAGAAGCGCGTACTTGCTCTTCCGTTGAGAACGATGCTTTGTTCTGATCGTAGTAGTTCTTGATGTCTTCATCCGTAATGTTGATCTGGGAGCTGAGCAGTTTGCGCAGCTGTGCTTGTTCAAGCAGGTCCGCATGGAGATCGTCTTCCGTCATCTTGTATTGTACAAGAGCTTGTTGGAATGCTTCTTCGCTGCCCATGCTCTTCTTAATGACATCGAGTTCACGATTCAGATCAGCATCCGTTACCGTAATGCCTTTCTTCTGTGCTTCTTGGTTTACGAGCTCGTATGTGATCAGGCCTTCAACTGCGGACTCACCGTTGCCACCTTTGATCAGCGTATCATACAAGTCGCCTTTACTAATCTTAACGCCGTTAACAGAGCCAACTTCATCGCTCATGCCAGCGCCGCCAGAGAAGGCTTTGATGGAAACGACGATGAGAGCAACGAGCAGAATCGCACTTGTCACCCAACCACCTACACCTGCGCGCTTCGGTGCAGCACCGGCAGCAGATGGAGCTGGGCTGTTAACAACTTGTTCGTTGTCATTCTCGAGATCGGAATCCGAATCCGATTCAAGGCTTGTCCCAGCTTGCTTCTTCTCGTAGTAAATATCTTTGCTCGTTTCAATCTCTTCTTGACCCTCAATTGTATGATCTGAATTCGTTTCAACTTCGTCTTGCTCGTTAAAGCGTTTGTTTTCCTCAGACATGATTAGGTGTTGCTCCTCTCTAATGTTTAAAAATGGTGCCCCATTGTATTACTATAACAGATTAGTTAGGGACTAACCTTAATAGTAAATAAAAAAACGATGGAGGAAAAAGTCCGAATGGGTCGAATACATAAAACTACCATTTCATTAAAGAAACGGAGTACTAAGATGGTTTTTGTTCAATCGCTGAAAGTTAAGCTGCTGCTCAGTTTTGTTGCTGTCATCTTACCGCTCGTCCTGTTTATGATCGTTAATACGCTGTACGCCAAGGAAGTCGTACGGGAGAAGGTATCACAGACGTATCGGAATACGCTTGATATATTCGTCAAGCAGACGGATAACAATCTAAGCGCTACGAGTGATTACTTGATGAAGATGGCGATTCTGGACAGTGACGTAGGTCTGCTCAGCTCGTATCCATATGCAACGGACAACTATGTACTCACGAAGGTAAGAATCTACAATAAACTGATGCGGGATGTAGGCTTCTACGACATGCTCGACACGATCTTCTTATATAGCAATAAAGATGTCATTATTGGTACGAAGAACAATAACTACGATATGATGAAGCAGCTGCTAAGAGACCACGTGCCCGTCATTATTGAAAACGATACCAACAATCAAGTTCTGGATTATTGGCAGGTAACGAGCGATGAACGCATGCCGAGCAAGAATATGCTGATGAAGACCTTTCATGTGACTGATGACATCTACGTTGGCGCCATTATTCTCGTGCAGGACATTGCAGACATGCTCGGTAAGCAGTGGAGCGAAGGAGCAATCGCGGATAGCGGGCTGTATTTGACCCATGAGAACCAAATTGTGAATACGCTTGCAGGTGGAGAGGGTCCGGTTCGATTAGATGGCATTAATATTGGCAACGAACGGGCCTATGTTACTATGAAAGGGAGCGAATCAAGCGATTCTTATCTGGTCATGTACAAAGGCAGCCAGACAGCTGATGTTGCCTATTCAATAATGCTGCCAGAGAAGTCGATGCTGCAGGGACTTCCCTTCCTCCAAATGGTCGTATTCCTTCTTCCGATTGGAATCATCATCCTATTGGTGCTGTATCTCATATTCGTGCAGCGAATTATGTTCAAACCGCTTGGCGAGCTTATTCTAGGCATGAAGAAGATTTCGCTTGGCATGCTGGATGTAAGGCTGCAGTCGGATAAAACGGTGGAGTTCGTATTCCTGGCCAACACTTTTAATACAATGGCTGAGCAGATTAAGACGTTGAAGATCGGCATGTACGAAGAGCAGCTTCGTGTGAAGCAAGGTGAGCTGAAGCAGCTGCAAGCGCAGATCAATCCACACTTCTATATGAATTCATTGAATATTATTTATAACTTTGCTGCACTGAAGGATCACGAGTCGGTCAAAAAGATGTCGCTGCATCTTGCAGATTATTTCCGCTTCATCATGAGGGCCAATCGCGATACGATAACGCTCGATGAAGAACTGCGTCATATCGACAACTATATCACCATTCAAGAGCTGCGCTTCCCGAACAAGCTTGTCGTTACTTATGACATTCCGGAGCCGCTCAAGAACTTTCCGATTCCGGCGCTTACTGTACAGCCTTTTGTTGAGAACTCGATTATTCATGGTTTCAAAAATCGCAAGCAGCTGTTCGTTATTCATATTTCGGTTCAGCAGGATATACAAGACGGCGGAGGCTTCCTGCTTACGATTGCAGACAACGGGGTGGGTTTCCCGCCGGATGTATTGGAGCAGCTGCGTGAAGGCAAGCCATTGGCAGAAGGTGAGTCAAGCCGGCTTGGTATTATGAACGTTGCGCATCGACTAAGTTTGCATTATGGAGAAGGGGCAAGCATTCGATTCGCTAATGGAGAAGGAGAGACCGGCACGGTCATTACGATCAAGTTCCCGAGTATGACCGAACGAAAGGCATCTGCGGGTTAACAAGCAGTATATAGGCTGCAGCTTGATGAAGTGAGGAGGGAGAAGAATGACATACAATCTGCTTATCGTAGATGATGAGGATATAGCGATCAAAGGGATCGTGCATGGCATTGAATGGAGCGATATGCCGATTGCTAATATTTACACAGCCTGCGACGCCGAAGAAGCACAGGAGCTGTTCGGACAGCATACGATCCATGTGCTGCTCTCGGATATCGATATGCCGAATCAGACGGGCATTGAGCTGCTTAGCTGGGTGAATGTGAATTCGCCAGCTACGAAGACGATTCTGCTTACGGGCCATGCTGATTTCAAATATGCACAGCAGGCGCTGCAGCTTGATGGCTTCGACTATTTGTTGAAGCCCGTTGATCATGAGCATCTGAAGAAGACGATTCTGCAGGCAGCGGAGAAGGTTCGGATTCAGGAGGAGCATGACTCCTTCCATCGGACCTATGAGCATTACTATCAGCAGTGGCAGAAGCAGCTGCCCGTTATGACAGAGCGGCTATGGGAGGACATTATTCTATGGCGGCAGTCGGTGTCGCCTCAGCAGCTGGACCCGCAATTAACGCTCTATGGCATTCCGCTTCGATCCGACTCGCTGATTAGCGTTGTCCTCATTAGTATTGAACAATGGCAGGAGGATTGGTCGGCGCGGGACGAAGAGATTATGACGTATGGCGTGAAGAATGCGGCAGAAGAAATTATTCTGAAAGACGCGAAGGGTCAGGTTGTTCTTGATGCCAGCGGCGCCTTGCTTGTGCTGATCTATGAGCCTAATGCGGTCTCCAAGGCAGAGCTGGATTCACGCTGCCGACAATACATTGAACAATGCGCATCGTATCTGCATTGTCAGCTGTCCTGTTACGTTGGTACGCCTTCCACAGTGTCCTCCCTACGGGAAACGGTGGAAATGCTGGGCAACCTGGAGCGCAGCAATCTAACGGATACATGTACGGTTGTACATGAACAGGAGAAGGACAAGGTTAAGCCGCATGCGGGTCCGGCAGCGTACCCGCCGCTGGCGGATTGGGCTGTACTGCTTGAATGCGGCAAGCGGTCAGAGCTGTCAGCCCGCGTGGATGAATTTTTCAACCAGCTGGCAGAGGAGCAGGAGAACGTCGATTACGCTTATATCGTTTCTATATACTTCGGAATTGTTCACACCGTATTTCAAACATTCCAGCGGAAATCTCTGTCTGTTGATGCGGCATTCCCGCATCAGGAGTGGGAGGATGGCGGTCATGCACTGAAGTCGCTTCAAGGGCTGAAGAGCTGGGCGCATTCCGTCTGTTCGCAAGGTGCAGAGTATGTAAGGCTGAATGGCAAGGATGTATCCAATATCGTTCGCAAGGTTCAGCAGTATATCGAGGACCATCTGGAGGAGGATATGAGTCGCGAGCAGCTGGCGGACTATGTGTACTTGAATCCAGCCTACTTGTCTCGATTATTCCGTAAAGAGACGGGGTCATCGATAACCGACTATATGACGGAACGGAGAATGATCAAGGCGAAGACAGAGCTTGAGAACAGCAACATCCGTATTAGTGATATCGCGATATCGGTTGGGTACAGCAACTTCTCTCATTTCTCCAAGTTATTCAAGAAAGCGACAGGATTAACGCCGCAGGAATACCGCCGTCTAGTCCAACATGTCGATTAACGCTGACGCTGGTAAAGATGTCACAGGAACGTTAATGAGGTCACGATGCAGATAGAGCATCGTGGCCTTTTTCATTACAATGAGGAAGAAGAAACACAAGGAAGTCGCAAGAGAAGAGAATAGGAATGAAGCAGGAGGAAATTGGATGGCACTTACGCGTAATTTGCGCAAATACGGGATGTTCTACTTGATGCTGCTGCCGGGGTTTTTGATTCTTCTAGTTAATAACTATATCCCGATGCTGGGTGTCGTAATCGCGTTCAAAAATATGACCTACCCGCACGCGAACATCTTCATGAACTTCATTGACAGTGAATGGGTAGGATTCGAGAACTTCAAGTACTTGTTCAAAACAAGTGACGCCTGGATTATTACGAGAAACACGCTGTTGTACAACTCATTGTTCATTGTACTAAACTTAGTTATTCCTGTAGCCTTCGCGATCATGTTGAATGAGCTTCGCAGTAAGTTTCTTGCGCGGTTCCATCAATCCATCATATTCCTGCCGTACATCTTGTCTTGGGTTGTTGTCTCGTACCTCGTTTATGGTTTGCTGCATGACAAAAACGGTTTCGTAAACACGACGCTGCTTCCGTTCTTTGGTGTCGATCCCGTACAATGGTATTTCAAAATTGAAGCATGGCCTTATATCCTTCCGATCGTTAACACGATCAAAAACGTCGGTTACTACATGGTTCTCTACATGGCTGCAATCATTGGTATCGATGATGAGTATTATGAGGCTGCAACGATTGATGGCGCGGGCAAATGGCAGCAGATTCTGAAGATCACGCTGCCGCTGCTAATGCCGGTCATGATTATTATGACACTGCTTCAAGTCGGACGGATATTCTATGCGGACTTCGGTCTGTTCTATCAAGTGCCGAAGGAATCAGGCGTATTGTTCCCTGTAACTAACGTAATCGATACTTATGTATACCGTACCTTCCTAGCAATGGGTGATTCCGGATTATCGTCAGCTGCCGGTCTCTATCAATCGACTGTAGGTTTCGTACTTGTGTTCCTTGCGAACTGGTTCGTCAGACGTATCGATAAAGACAGCGCGCTGTTCTAGACTACCATATATAGCAAGTTAGAGGTTTTCTTATTGAAGGAGGCAATCCATGGAAGCGTCTATGACGACCCCAACTGAAAAAGCACCGTCACGGCCGGTCAATTCGGTTTCACCTGTCGGTGACTGGTCGATAAAAATCATATTTGCTTTGTATTCCCTAATGTGTTTATTCCCACTGGCGCTGCTTGTAATGGTGTCCATCTCCAACGAGCAGGATGTCATCCGATATGGCTACAAGTTCTTCCCGATGCATTTTGACCTAAGCGCCTATAAGTTCGTATTCGAGGATTGGCACAATGTTTTGAAATCATATGGGGTTTCCATCTTTGTAACGGTTGTCGGTACGATTCTAAGCCTTGTTATTATGGCTCTATATGCTTATCCGATCAGCCGTCCGGATTTCCCGCAGCGCAAGTTTTTCACCTTCTTCGTATTCTTCACGATGTTGTTCAACGGCGGTCTAGTACCATGGTATCTCGTGTATGTAAAGCTGCTGCATCTGAAGGATAACATCTGGGCGCTTATTCTACCGCTGCTCGTATCTGCATTCTTCGTGCTTATTATCCGAACCTTCTTCGCAACCACGATTCCTGGAGCTGTAATTGAGTCCGCGAAGATCGACGGGGCTGGCGAGATGCGTATCTTCTTCAAAATCGTTCTGCCGTTGTCTCTGCCCGTACTAGCATCAACGGCGCTGTTCAGCACGCTTAACTATTGGAATGACTGGTTTCTCTCGCTCGTCTTCATCCAGAAGAGTGATGGCTATATCAGCGTCCAGTATCTCATGTATAAAACATTAACGAACATCCAGTTCTTAATGACTCACACCGAAGCGATGAATGTCATTGGCGGAGCTACCAAGTTCCCGAATGAGACTGTACGGATGGCGATGGCTGTCATTGGTATCGGTCCGATCATATTCGCGTATCCGTTCTTCCAGAAATATTTCGTAAAAGGTTTGACAGTTGGCGCGGTAAAGGGTTAAGTTAACCCAATGCGTCATCAAGGCGGCGAATGCCGTCGCCTTTCTACTCTTGGCTGTAATCGGTTACAACCCGATATAGCATATATATTAATTACCATTGGGAGGTCAAATGGAAATGGTTAAGACGAAAAAGAGTGCATTACTGCTTATGGTACTCGCCCTCACGTCGTCAATGGCTTTGGCAGCGTGCGGAAGCAAGGACGACGAGAAGGAGACGAAGACAGAAACGACTCCGGCTGCTACAACTACAGATGACACCACGAAACCAGATGATAAAGAAGCTGCTCCAGCTTCGGATTTGAAACCATACAAGCTGGTAATGGTTTATCCAGGTACCGCTCAACCAGATGAAGCTAAAGTTGAAGAAGAGATCAACAAATATTTGACGGAAAAAATCAACGCAACGATCGACCTCCAGCCAATCGACTGGACGGCATGGGAAGATAAAGTCAACCTCATGATTGCTTCCCGTGATCCAGTGGATATCTTCTTCACGGCACAATGGACGAAATACGCTGTTAACGTAGGTAAGAAAGCGTTCCTTGATCTTGCTCCATACCTGGACAAATACGGTGCAGATATTAAAGCTGAGCTGGATCCTGCTTATCTGGAAGGCTCGAAGATCGACGGTAAAAACTACGGCGTTCCTACGAATAAAGAGCTCGCAGCACAAGGCGGTATCGTATACCGTAAAGACTGGGCGGATGAGCTGAGCATCGATATGAGCGCAGTGAAAACGATCCAAGACCTGGATGCTGTATTCGCGAAGGTTAAGGCAGCAAAACCAGAAGTTACGCCGCTGTACCTGCTCAAAGGCGAAAACTTCGACGCGCACTACTTCGGTAACTTCGATGCACTCGGCGATACGTCCATCCCAGGAATTATCTTGAAGGATTCGACGGATACGACGGTAAAAGCGAGCTACGATACGCAGCGTTATGTCGATACGCTCAAAATTACGCGTGACTTCTTCAACAAAGGCTACATCAACAGTGATGCTGCAACGACGACGACAATGAATACGGAAGCACTGAAAGCAGGCAACGTATTCGCCATCACTTCGTCCCTGAAGCCTGGTAAAGATGCAGAGCTTGCTGCATCCACGGGTCTCGTTGGTAAACTTGCACAAATCGAGCTGAATGAGAAAACGGTTTCGACATCGGAAACATCCGGTTCGATGCTCGCAATTTCGACGACTTCGGGTGACCCAGACCGTGCAATGATGTTCATTAACCTGCTGCACACGGACAAATACTTGAACAACCTGCTCAACTTTGGTATCGAAGGCGAGCACTACAGCCGTAACGGTGAAATTATTACGCAAACAGCGAATGCGAAGAACTACGCGCCAGGCGCTGCTTGGATGTTCGGTAACCAATTCCTGAACTATGTGATGGATTCGGAAGCACCAGACAAGTGGGATCAATTCCGTAAGTTCAATGAAGGTCCTAAAGTTTCCCCAGGCCTCGGCTTCGTATTCGACAGCGAGCCTGTGAAAGCTGAAGTTAGTGCGATCGTAAACATCGACCGTCAATACCAAGTCGCTCTGGAAACAGGTTCGGTTGACGTTGATTCTGTTCTTGCTGAGTACAAGGACAAATTGCTCAAAGCAGGCGTTGAGAAGGTTATTGCTGAGAAGCAAAAACAATTCGATGCATTCCTTGCTTCGAAGTAATCTACGATTGGTATAAGCAGTTCCAGTAATCACTACGATTTCGGCGTTAATGTAACACGTATTTCCCCCTCACCCAATTCTTGCGCTCTCCCTTAGGGAGGGCGCTTTTTTTACTATTATATATAGTAGTTCGGTTCACTAAGCTCGGTGTTCAGCACTGGTCGGATATGCACTCCGACTGAGGGTTGGAGGGCGCCCCGACCTTGGTCCAGTCTCAAAAACAGCCGTGAGTCCGTTTTGGCAAAACGCAAAACAACCTAGAATAAGGACATAAGGTTAAACAAACAAGTTGAAGAAACGAAGGTGGTGGAAAACGATATGAATAATCAATCGGCAAAAGGAATCGCATTAATCGTCGTCGGCGGACTTATCGCGTTACCCATTCTAGGTGTTACGCTCGGATGGATTATCAAGCTGCTCTTCCCGCTTATCCTTATCGGTCTTGGTGTGGTAGGCTGGCGGAATAACAGCAAAGTACTGGGCGGTCTGATGATCGTATTTGGCGGACTGATGGTGCTTGGCAAGTTTCACACATGGATCTTGCTGGCAATCGCGATTGCGCTTGTAGCATTCGGTGTATCGTACCTCAACAAGAGAAAGTACTAATATAAAGCTAGATCATTGATAGATAGAGGAGGAGGAAAGAACCGATGAGCATTTTTCGGAGAGTGCGAGACATTACAGCAGCAACCTTGAATGAACGGTTGGAAAACGCGGAAGATCCGGTTCGACTAATCGATCAGTTCCTCTGGTCGACGCGAGAAGAGATCATCCAATGCGAGAAGCTGTACCAACAGTACAGCGAACATAATCATCACCTGAAATCGCAGTGGCTGCAAGCAGAGCAGCACAAAGAGAAGCGTGAGCAGCAGGCGTTGATGGCGCTAAAAGCCGGCGAAGAGAATCTGGCACGCATCGCCCTCCATGAGAAGCAAGCGGCAGAAGAGCGCGCGAACTCGTACCGAGAGCTGTATGATCAGTCAAGCAGCAACGTGGTTGAGCTTGAGAATCAGCTTCGCGAGCTGCGCAGCGAATACCAGACGGTGTACGATAAGCGTGAGTACTATGCGGCACGGATGGAATCGTTAAGACTGCAGCAGCGCATGAATGCAAGATACGGTGCACAAGGACAAGAGCCAGGCTCCATGTTCCGCCGATTGGAAGACCGTATCAGTGATATGGAGATGGAAGCGAAGAGCTTGCGTGACATTCGCAGAATCGGTGCCGAGGCGCTGTATGAAGCCGGCAGCCGCGTACAATCCGTTGTTGAACGCGAATTGGAGCAGTTGAAACGCAAGCTTGAGAAAGAAGGGTGGTCGTCCTAGTCATGAGTAAAATGTATCGATCCAATCGAGATAAGAAATTGTTTGGATTATGCGGTGGCTTAGCAGAAGCAATGGGAGTAGATGCAACGCTTATCCGTATTCTGCTCATCGTGCTCGCCGTATTCTCCGGCGGTACCGTTATCCCGATCTATATTCTAGCAGCATTCGTTGTACCTAAGGCGCCTTATTATGGCGGATTCAACGGCCCTGGCGGCTACGGTGGACCAGGACCTAACGGCCCTTACTACGACAATGGTTATGGTCACCAGCAACACCAAGGCTATAACAATGGTTACAACAACCCGCCATATGGCGGAGCGGGCGTTAACAATGGTTCATATGGCAGCCCAGCAGGCAACCGTCAATTCAATGGTAATAATGCGAACCAATTTGATTCGATGATGGAAGATCTGGAGCGCAAAGCGCTTCGTAAGGAAGTAGAAGAATTGAAAGCCAAACTAGCGAAGTATGAGAAGGGAGATTTTTAATATGGGAATCTTTAAACGCATGAAGGACTTGACGAAGGCATCGGTACATGAGCTACTTGATAAAGTAGAAGATCCGGTTATTATGTTGAACCAATACCTCCGCGATATGGAGGAAGAAATTCGTCAGGCGGAAGTAACGGTAGCGAAGCAGTTGACGAATGAGCGCCGCATGAAGCAGCGTGTGGAAGAAGCAGCGCGGTCGGCAGCAGCGCTTGAGCCAAGAGCAGAAGCAGCACTCCGTGCAGGCTATGAAGACCAAGCACGCAAGCTGCTCGAAGAGAAGATCGTTCTTGAACAAAAGGTTACGGAATACACAGAGCTTCATGCACAAGCTAAAGCACAAGCTGACGATCTCATGCAGCAGCTGCACGGCATGAAGGATGAGTTCTACCAGCTCCGCAACAAACGCAACGAGCTTGCAGCACGTGCTCAGCTGGCGAAAGCGAAGAAACAGCTCTCGCAGCTTTCCGCAACGCAAAACTCGATTACGAGCGGTGGCGCTTCACGCGGCTTCAGCCGGATGGAAGAGAAGATCATTCAGATGGAAGCGGAAGCAGACGTTCTCCGCACGCCGTACTCAGCATACAATAACACGCCTGTCGCTTCGCCGATCGACCTTGAGAAACGCGGTAAGGTAGAAGAACAGCTGGAAGCATTGAAGAAGAAACTGAATAACAGCGCAGAGTAATCTATAGCTGTATGATTCCAATGGGCGGACCGTCATAAACGGCCGCCCTTCTTGGGCGAAAATGATAAGAATGCAGCAGATCGAATCTTTCATTCGTTCTGGAATACGTTTACAATTGTAGTAAGGTGAACATTCGCACCAACAAGCGCGGGAGAAGGAGCACGTGGTTCATGTCTGTCAAAAAAAACGAGCAGTCAAAAGCGGCCAAGCGAAAAAGCCAGGCTGCTGAAACGATCATATGGCTATTGATTGTTATTGGACTTTTGCTTATCGTGCTGCATAGCTTGGGTTACATAGAAGTGTTCACGCTTCAAAGCCGAGGCGCCATTATTTCACTTGCAATCATCGCTGCGGCATTGGCTGCTGCGGCGTTAAACAGCTATCTGCAGGGGCTGCGCCTGAAGGAGGCGCTGCAGCGTCTTGCAGATCGGCAATATCGCCGTCCAAGGGTTACGTTAGACCATGCTGAGGACGAAACGGAGGGCGCCAGCAGCGAAGAAGCGGATGAGGTGTGGGAAGAGAAGCTGAAGTTCTCGGCCGTTATCGAGGAGCGTCAACGTCTAGCACGCGAGCTTCATGACGCAGTCAGTCAGCAGCTGTTTGCCATATCGATGACAGCGACTGCTGTCGGGCGTACGATTGAGAAGGACTGGGAACGGGCGAAGCGGCAGGTAGAGCTTATTGAAGAGATGGCAGCTGTCGCGCAATCCGAGATGCGGGCGCTGCTGCTGCACCTGCGGCCTGTCCATCTGGACGGCAAGAACTTAGGCGAAGCGCTGCAATCGCTAGTCAATGAGCTGCAGCAGAAAACCTCGATGTCGATCACGCTGAATGTAGATGGCGAGATGACGTTAGATACGCAATCGGAAGATCACTTGTTCCGCATTGCGCAGGAAGCGATCTCGAATACGCTCCGCCACTCGAAGGCCCAGTCGATGTCGATTCATCTGAGCGGATTCGGCAGACAGGTACGGCTTTCTTTTGTAGATGATGGAGTAGGGTTCGAGGTTGAAGCGCGTAAGCATTCCTCTTACGGCTTGTTAACGATGGAGGAGCGGGTGCTGGAGATGGGCGGATCGCTGGATATCGAGAGTAAGTCTGGGGCAGGCACGAAGATTGAAATATGGATTCCAGCGCGAACGGCGGAATAAGGGGAGGAGTATGGGCGATGGATAAAGTCAGTCAGAGTAATGAGACGGAGATTGGACATTCGATAAAGGTGCTGCTGGTCGATGATCATGAGATGGTTAGAATCGGCTTGGCGGCTGTTCTGGATACAGAGGACGGCATTGAGGTTGTAGGGGAAGCAAGCAACGGGTTTGACGGCATTCGTCTTGCGCAGGCTTATTCGCCTGATGTTGTTCTGATGGACCTCGTAATGGAAGGCATGGACGGCGTGGAGACGACGCGCAAAATATTGGAGCTGTACCCGGACTGCAAGGTTATCGTTCTGACCAGCTATCTGGATGACAGCAAGCTGTATCCGGTTATCGAGGCAGGAGCATTCAGCTATCTGCTCAAAACTTCGCGTGCAAGCGAAATTGCGGATGCGATTCGTGCTGCTGCACGAGGTCAATCGGTGCTCGAGTCGCAGGTTGCCGCGAAGATGATGAATCGGTTCCGTCAACCGCAGCAGTCGGCGGCGAAGCTGCATGAGCAATTAACCGAACGTGAGATGGAAGTGCTGAAGCTCGTCGCAACGGGCAAATCCAATCAGGAAATAGCAGATGAGCTGTTTATCGGGATCAAGACGGTTAAGTTCCATGTCACCAATATTTTCTCCAAATTGAATGTAGACGACCGTACGCAGGCTGCGATCTATGCGCATAAGCATGGTTTGGCGGAATAAGGGGTCGTTCGCATAGTAAATACCATTGCAATCGCTGCCGGCAGACGATAATCGTCTTGCCGGCTTTTTTCAACCTCTGTTACAATAGTAATTATTGGATATTGGATTGGAATGAAGTAGAGGCTGTTAGCCTTGTCGCTCAATGAGCAGACTGAGCGAATGAATTACGGTACTATACGATTTCAGACGAGCATAAGGAGAGTAGCTGTAGCCAGTGCTTCTCATCATTCGCGCGAGCAGCTTCGGCTCAATGAGCATGCTTGCAGGTGTGCGCTCGATCTGCTGAATGACCTTCAGGACGGCTGATGCAGGACCACCGATATCGAACAGATGGGACAGATCCTCTGGGTACGAATCCAATAACAACTTCTTCCACGACTGACGCAAACAAGGATGCTCATCGAATAGATGAATGGCTGCTTCGAATTCCCGTTGGAAATCGGCTGTGAGAGAAGGAAAACGATGAGAGTCATCCTTCCGTCTATGCCGAGGATGACTCGGCTGCGGGTTTAAGCCCTGAACAATCGTCTTGGTCAGAATGGAAAGCTGCTTGATGAGAGCGGATATGGCTTGTGCAGCCTCTGAAGCAGCCTTGCGATCATCCTGCTTGTCCGCCCCGGTATCGAGCAGTGCATCATGTTCCTCTTGAAGGGTATAGTCCGCATACGGTCTGCTGCTTTGAACGCGAGATACAGCCGTTGGAATGGACCTTGGTTGAAGCGGATCGATTCTCATCATTATCGCCTCCTTATGAATACGATAACGGATTCAGCATGCAGAAGGTGGCGAATGATGTCGGCGGGCGCAGAGCTCGAGCAGCGCCCGCTGCTCGAGCAACAGGATGATGGAGAAGGAACGTAAGAATGTGCGCAGATGGTTAGAGAAGAAGGAATAGAAAAGCGATGGTTGCTAGTTCGATGGCGAATGCTGCACCCCATGGATTGTAATAGCCGTAGTTATAGCCATAACCATAATCGTACGCTTTGGTTTGGGCTTTCGACTGCTCTTCTTGAACGTTCTGTTTCTTATTCTTCTTGTTGTTCTTCTTCGGTTGTTCGGTGTTATCTGCAACGGAGTTATGTTGATTCAGAACGGCATGCTGCCCTGCATTCGGTGAACCTATAGGTCCGTTTAATGTCACGCGGCCGTTTCGGCAGTGGGACAGCACGCCAACATGCCGTCTGCCGTCGTGCGTCACGATACATACCGGCAGTCCGCAGAAGCGGGATATATGATCCTCGTGTAATGGGAAAATCGGTTCCATTTCGTTATGCACCTCCTAGTTCTACGCCCATCTTATGCAGGCAAGGGCAAGTGTGAATGGTCAATCACCCAGATCGACTAAGCTTTGGCCCGCCCAATTCCTTAAGGAGTTGATCCATTGATGAGCAAGCAGGCAGCTGTGCGGGGAACACGGAAAGGGCTAATGCCCGTCATTATTGCAGCAGCTGTATTAATAGGGAGTGCTGCGATTGCAACGCATCAGCAGAGGGGAAGCAGTTCTACGTCTGCTGCAGACGATCTTCGGTATGTTTGGTCGCTGGCTGATTCGATTCCCGTCCAAGCTTCAGCTTCAAGCGAGCGTCATTGGCTGCTTCGATATGATGTGACAGGCATGCGAAGCGGACAAGCCCTTCGTGCGGCAGGCAGCCTTGGTCTTCATAAGTCGGAGGCTTCAATGGAGAAGGGTGCCGATAAAGAGGGGAATGGGGACACTTATATTGGAACCATTGAGCTTGATACAGCCGACACCGGTGGTCAAGGAACTGCGGCTGAAGTGTCGATGCTGATCTACACCGATAGCAGCAATACCCGTTCGGTTATTATCGTCAAGCTGCCCTCGAGCTTGGATGTGGAGCGTCTTGCATTAGTGGCTGACAAGATGGAGCAGGTTGTACATGAGGCAGGCGGTCAATACGCATACAGCTTTCGAGTAAGTGGAACGGCAGCATCTGATCCAACGGCGCAAGGGCTCCAGGCGCTTAGACCATTATTCACAGACGTTGTGGCAAAGTCGGATGCGGAGATGGTCGAGAGCTATGAAGATCTGGAAGGCATGACGATTAGCGAGACGATGTATTCGCCGCGTATTGAACAGTTCATGAAGACGAAAGGCAAGAAGTCCAACCTGCAGTTGACCGTCCATCAAGACAGCGAATCGACCGCATTGGACTGGGTGATCGGCGTGCCTGTTATAACCGGAGATTACGCACAAGCAGAGTAATTCAGGCGTATTGAAGCCCGGCGATTGTGACATTGATCACCTTTACTTAGGGAGACAATCAGTTTTTTTTATGGCTTGCTGAATGGCGCAATAAGGTTGAATATGCTACACTACAATACATGATATACGTATAGAGAATAGAGAAAATTTGCTAAGGGAAGAATGAGGAACATGACGACTACTGTAAAATTGGAGCAACAAGCCGCCGAAGGTGCGGTCTTCTACCTGTTCGGCGCAACAGGAGACCTTGCAAAGCGCAAGCTGTTCCCCGCGCTGTTCAGCTTATATAAAGAAGGCAAGCTTGCAGAGAACTTTGCTGTTGTCGGTCTTGCCCGTCGTCCTCGCACGGACGATCAATTCCGCTCGGATGTATATGAGTCCATCGTGGAGTTCTGCCGTTATAAAGCAGACGATACGGCGCTATGGAACCAATTCGCTGAGCACTTCACCTACATGTCGCTCGATATCAACAATGTGGACGGATTCCGCGAGCTGAACAAGCGTTCGCTCGAGCTGGACCAGAAATTTAATATTCCAGGCAATCGCCTGTTCTACCTGGCGCTTGCACCAGAGCTGTTCGGACCTGTATCCTTCAATCTGCGCGATGGCGGACTGCTGGAGTCCAGCGGCTGGAAGCGCCTCGTCATCGAGAAGCCTTTCGGTTACGATCTTGAAACGGCTCGCAAGCTGAACGGACAACTGAGCCAAGTGTTCAAGGAAGAAGAGATTTACCGCATCGACCATTATCTCGGCAAAGAGATGGTTCAGAACATCGAAGCAATCCGCTTCGCGAACGCGTTCTTCGAGCCGCTCTGGAACAACAAGCATATTGCGAATGTTCAGATCACGCTTGCTGAGACGGTTGGCGTAGAAGATCGCGGCGGCTATTATGACAAGTCCGGCGCACTTCGCGACATGATGCAGAACCATATGCTCCAGATGCTGACGATTATTGCAATGGAGCCGCCAAGCCGTCTGCAGCCTGAAGATATTCGGGATGAGAAGGTGAAAGTACTGCGTTCGCTTCGTCCGTTCAAGAACGGTGAAGAGGTACGTGCGAATGTCATTCGCGGTCAATATTCCGAAGGTTCGTTAGGCTCGAAAGCATTGACGGGCTACCGTCAAGAAGATTCCGTTAATCCGGAATCGGTAACGGAAACGTATTTCGGCGCTCGTGTTCACGTGGACAACTTCCGCTGGGCTGGCGTACCGTTCTATATCCGCACAGGCAAGCGCCTGCCGGTGAAGACGACCGAAGTCGTCATCGAATTCAAGAACGTGCCAGAGAACGTATTGTTCCGTGCGGGCGAAGAGGTTAATCCGAACCTGCTCGTTATTCGCGTGAATCCGATGGAAGGCATTTATATCAAATTCAATGCGAAGCGTCCAGGCAATGATAATACCCTTCAACCGGTTGCAATGGAATTCTGCCAATCGTGTCAGATCGGTATCAATACGCCTGAAGCTTATGAACGCCTCATCTTCGATGCGGCACGCGGCGAATCAACGCGATTCACGCGTTGGGACGAAGTCTCGCAAGCGTGGTCGTTCGTTGATGAAATCGCGAAGGCTTGGAAAGAAACAGACTCGGATCTTGCTTTCTATCCAGCTGGCTCGTGGGGTCCAGAAGCAATGGACCAAATTCTTGCTCAGGATGGCTTCTTCTGGTGGCCGGTTAATGGTCAAGATGAGGATAACGTCATCTGGATTTCGGGCAGCCGCAAGTAAGTGTAATCATTCATCACAACCTACCTCTGCACGCGGTAGCGATAGAGGTTTTCTCATTAGCGTGGTCGTAATCCGGCCGGTCGACGAACGTAATTATCGTCGGCCGGCCTTCGGACTGTTTCAGAACAACATCATGCGCTGTCTGCGTAAGGCGGCTGGCGGCTTGAGAGGACGAACGAGACTTGTTCAAAATTTATGATATATCGATGACCGTTCATGAAGGCATGCAGGTGTGGAATAATAAGAGCAGCAATCAACCGATCGTAACGAATGTATCCAATTATGATGACGGCGAAGTATATGAGTCACAGCTTACGATGAACGTTCATTGCGGGACGCATGTGGATGCGCCGCTGCATATGCTGAAGGACGGCGCCACGATAGAATCGATCGGACTTGAAGAGCTCGTTGGCCAGGCTCGTGTGTTGGATTTGACGCATGTAACGGATTCTGTATCTCGTGCGGATCTGGAGAGCTTCGCCATCCAGAAGGGCGAATGGATTCTGCTCAAGACACGCAATTCGTTCAATGAGAGTATGACGTTCGATAATCAGTTCGTCTACGTGAATGAAGATGCAGCGCGTTATCTGATTGAATGCGGCATTCGCGGCATCGGTGTCGATGGACTGGGCATTGAGCGTTCTCAGAAGGATTACCCGACGCATCGACAAATTTTCCGCAGCAACATCGTCATCGTAGAGGGTCTGCGATTGAAGCATATACACCCCGGCAATTATTTTCTCGTGGTCGCTCCGCTGAAGCTGATGGGCGTAGAAGCGGCTCCAGCAAGGGCTATTCTAATCGGCGGCGTATAGACGAAGAATCGAAAGGAAGTCATTATGAGCGTATCGTTGAAGGATGAAATTATACAAGAGGTCGAGAAGCGGCGCACATTCGCAATTATTGCTCACCCGGACGCCGGCAAAACGACGCTGACCGAGAAGCTGCTGCTGTTCGGGGGCGCCATTCGCGAAGCGGGTTCGGTAAAAGCGCGCAAGGCAAGCCGCCATGCGACGTCGGACTGGATGGAGATCGAGAAGCAGCGCGGTATCTCCGTTACGTCCTCGGTTATGCAATTTGATTACAAAGGGCATCGGGTTAATATATTGGACACGCCTGGTCACCAAGATTTTAGTGAAGACACGTATCGGACATTGACCGCTGCCGACTGCGCCGTAATGCTTATTGACGTTGCGAAAGGCGTCGAGCCGCAAACGATTAAGCTGTTCCAAGTGTGCAGCAAGCGGGGTATTCCGATCTTCACGTTCATTAACAAGCTGGACCGCGAAGGGAAGAATCCATTCGATCTCATGGAAGAGCTGGAGCGCGTGCTTGGCATTCGTTCGGTTCCGATGAACTGGCCGATCGGTATGGGGCGCGACTTGTGCGGCGTCTATGATCGGATGAAGAATCAAGTCGAGCTGTTTAACGGCAAAGACCATTCGACGATCGAAGTCCGTAAGGTTGATGACTACAACGATCCAATTATCCGCGAGATGGCTGGCGATTTCTTGACCGATCAATTGACCGCTGATCTTGAATTGCTCGATGTTGCAGGCGACCCGTTTGATCTTGAGAAAGTTAGCCGCGGTGAACTGACACCTGTCTTCTTCGGCAGTGCGGTCAACAACTTCGGCGTACAGACATTCCTGGACAACTTCCTGCAGCTTGCACCGAAGCCAACGCCGCGCAAAAGCGAGGATGGCCTCATTGAGCCGACGAGTGAGAAATTCACAGGTTATGTGTTCAAGATTCAAGCGAACATGAACCCGGCGCACCGCGACCGGATCGCATTCCTGCGTATATGCTCTGGCCGTTTCGACCGCGGAATGTCCGTTAAGCATGTTCGTGCCGGCAAGGACATTAAGCTGTCCCAACCACAGCAGTTCCTTGCGCAGGACCGCGACATTGTGGAGTCGGCATATCCGGGCGATATTATCGGCCTGTTCGACCCGGGTATCTTCCGTATCGGCGATTCATTATCGCAGGGTGGGAATGTTGTGTTCAATGAGCTGCCGACATTCTCGCCGGAAATCTTCGCCAAGGTAACGATTAAGAACGCACTTAAGCAGAAGCAATACCAGAAGGGCGTCGATCAGTTGACGGAGGAAGGCACGATCCAAGTGTTCCGTACGATAAGCTTCGACGATATGATTCTCGGCGTTGTTGGTCAGCTGCAGTTCGAGGTATTCGAATATCGGATGCGTGCCGAATACGGCGTTGAAGTTCAGCTTCAACGGATGAGTTATCAATTCGCACGCTGGATCATCGATGACAACATCGATCCGTCGAAATTCCGCATCAACTCGACGCTCGTGAAGGATAAGAAGGACAATTATGTCGTTCTGTTCGAGAATGAGTATGCGATGCGTACGGCCATGGAGAAGAATCCGACGGCGAAGTTCTTGGAGACGGCGCCTTAAGCCGAGCAAGTGAAAGCTTATATGAAGTCTGTCATCTGAATGGGATGGCAGACTTTTTTTGCGGAAAGCATAAAGAAGCAGGTTGACATGAAGGCGTTCTCATGACAAAATGTACGCGTGTACATTTTCTATAAACATGTAAGGGGAGTATCGCTTTGAGGCAACAAGTGGCGAAGCTGGCCGGTGTGTCGGAGGCGACGGTGTCCCGTGTACTTAACGGCGTAGGACCGGTGAAGGAAGCGACGAAGCAGCGCGTGCTCGCGGCTGCGGCCGAGCTAGGGTATGTTCCGAATGCGCTTGCGCAGCAGTTCGCGCGGAAGAAGAGCGGCAACCTTGGCGTCGTCCTGCCTCACATGGCCAAAGTCTCATTATTCTCGACTTATTATTTCTCGGAGATGCTGAGCGGGATCGGCTCGGAGGTACAGGCCTCCAGCAATGATTTATTGCTGCTCTTCCGAGAGGCGGATCAGCCGCGCAACTATGCGGCGTTGTTCCAGTCGCAGAAGATTGATGCGCTTATCGTCCTGGGGGCAAGCGACATTCCGCAGGATCGTACCGCATTGGAGGAATTGGCGCGGGAGGGCTATCCGTTCTGTGTATTGAATCAACGGTACGGCCCGCGAGGCGGGGAATCACCTTTCTTGACGGTTGATGCTGATCATTGGTCAGGCAGCCAAGAGGCAGTCCGCCATCTCATCGACATTGGGTGCAGCAAGATTGCGTTCATTAACGGCCCAGAGCAGTACTCGAACAGTATTGACCGGCGAGAAGGCTACTTGAGCGTACTCATGCAATCGGGTCTTCCGAGCGAGCAGCAGCTGATGCTGACGGGCAACTACAGCCGCAAGAGCGGCTATGAGCTTGCGGAGCAGCTTGCAGAGCTAATTCAGTCAGGGCGGGCGGATTCTGTATTCGCTGCGAACGATCGGATGGCGATTGGCGCAATGCAAGGATTGCGCGAGCATGGGCTGGAGGCTGGCCGGGACTACGCTTTATGCGGTTATGATGATGCGGATGCGGCTCGCATGGCGAGTCCGCAGCTGACGAGCGTGGCGGTTCCTTTTCAAGAGATGGGAGGGAAGGCTGCTTCTCTGCTGCTGGGCAGCGACAACGCTGGTGCGGATGCATCACGTTCCGTCGTACTGCCTGTACGTCTTGTGGCAAGAGAGTCGACAGGCGTGCGTCAACGCAGTTAGATCGCAGGATTGCAGCATTAGACATCAAGAAGATTAACATAATGAACAGCTTGGAAGTGGGCAACGCATGGGCTGCGGCCACAATTATTCGAACAGGAGCGATAGCAATGGCATTGGATCAAGTGCGGGTAGGTATGGTCGGTTACAAATTTATGGGTAAAGCACACAGCAACGCCTATCGAGCAGCACCTATGTTCTTCCCTAACATTACGAGACCGGTCATGAAAGCGATCTGCGGCCGTGATCCGCAGGGCGTAGAGCAGGCAAGAAGTCAATTCGGCTGGGAATCGGTTGAGACCGATTGGCGCGAGCTCGTGAAGCGCGACGATATTGATCTTGTTGATATAAACGCTCCAAGCGATGCCCATAAAGAAATTGCACTTGCAGCAGCGGCAGCAGGCAAGCATCTGTTCTGCGAGAAGCCGCTCGCGCTGACGCTTGCTGACTCGCGTGAGATGCTTGCAGCGGCGGAGAAGGCGGGCGTGAAGCATATGGTCGGCTTCAACTACCGTTTCGCTCCTGCTGTACAGCTTGCGAAGAAGCTTATTGAGGAAGGCCGCCTCGGCCAAATTTATCACTTCCGCGCTTGGTTTCTGCAGGACTGGATTATCGATCCGTCGTTCCCGCTCGTATGGCGGTTGCAGAAAGAAATTGCAGGCTCCGGCTCGCATGGCGACCTGGGCGCACACTTGATCGACATGGCGCGCTTCCTGGTTGGTGAGTTTAGTGAAGTGATTGGAATGAGCGAGACGTTCATTAAGCAGCGTCCGATGCCGTCAGCGATGACAGGTCTCAGCGCGAAGGGCGATGCCAACGCTCCGCTCGGCGACGTAACGGTCGACGATGCAACATTGTTTATGACGCGGTTCGAGAATGGCGCGCTTGGCAGCTTCGAGGCGACGCGCTTCGCTGCTGGTCACCGCTGCACGAACTCGTTCGAAATTAACGGCAGCAAGGGCAGCGTGAAATTCGATTTCGAACGGCTGAATGAGCTGCAGGTTTATTTTACAGATGATGCGCCTGATGTACAGGGCTTCCGCCGTGTGCTCGCAACGGATGCAGCGCACGCTTATATGGATGCTTGGTGGCCGGCAGGTCATACGATTGGCTACGAGCATACGTTCACGCATGAGGTAGTCGAGCTGATGCAGGCATTGTCGGAAGACCGCCAGCCTGTGCCGAACTTCGTAGATGGCGTGAAATGCCAAGAGGTGCTCGAAGCAGTCGAACGTTCGATCGAGCAGCGCCGCTGGGTATCAATCGAAGAGATGTAAAGCAGATTGACTTTGAACTCCGTTCAAAGATCTTGATGTAAGGGGTAAAACGATGAGAAAAGCACTGATCGTATGGGGCGGCTGGGATGGACATCAGCCGAAGGAAGTTGGAGAGATCTTCGCAGAAATGCTGCGTAAGGAATCATTCGAGGTCATCGTATCGGATACGCTGGAGAGCTATGCAGACGAGGAGCTTATGAAATCGCTTGACCTGATCGTTCCCGTATGGACGATGGGCAAGATTGAGCAGCATCAGCTGAAGCCGCTGCTTGCTGCGGTTGAGAATGGCTGCGGTATTGCCGGCTGTCATGGCGGTATGGCAGACTCGTTCCGCAACGAGGTAGAGTATCAGTACATGGTCGGCGGCCAATGGGTGGCGCATCCTGGCAATGACGGCGTTCATTATACGGTGGAGATGTCGATTCCAGGCGATCCGCTGACGGAAGGCATCGGCGACTTCGAGGTATGCTCCGAGAAGTATTACATGCACGTGGATCCAGCGGTCAAAGTACATGCAACGACGAGCTTCGGCGATGTGAAAATGCCGGTAGTGTGGACGAAGAAGTGGGGACAAGGCAATGTGTACTATAATTCGCTTGGTCACCAAGCGAATATCGTAGCCATGCCGCAAACAATGGAGCTCATGCGCCGCGGCTTCTTGTGGGCTGCGCGTCCGGAACAAGGCTAATCCTTACAATTGTGATGCTCGTACGGGCGTACGAGAAGAGAGGAGCTATTCGCATGACAAGAGCACGGATAGGCATTATCGGATGCGGCAATATTAGCGATATCTATCTCAAAAATTTAACGGCATCCGACAAGGTTGAAGTCATCGCCGTTGCAGACGCGGACTTGTCCCGCGCTAGAATGCGGGCTGAGCAGTACAGCCTGCCGCATGCCTACTCCGTTGAGGAGCTGCTGGCAGACCCGAACGTCGATATCGTCGTTAACTTAACGATTCCGAAGGCGCATGCGGAGATTAGCCTGCGCGCTCTGGAAGCTGGCAAGCATGTATACGGGGAGAAGCCGCTTGCCGTAACGCTTGAAGAAGGCGCTCGTGTACTCGAGGCTGCGAAGGCCAAGGGACTGCGCGTCGCATGTGCACCAGAGACGTTCTTAGGCGGAGGCATTCAGACGTGCCGTAAGCTGATTGACGAAGGTGCGATTGGCAGACCCGTTGCAGCTACAGGCTTCATGATGAGCGGCGGCCATGAGAGCTGGCATCCAGATCCAGGCTTCTATTATGAGGTTGGCGGCGGCCCGATGTTCGATATGGGACCTTATTACTTGACTGCGTTCGTCACGCTTCTAGGGCCGATTCGCCGGGTGACGGGCTCTGCTGTTATTACACATGAAGAACGTACGATTAAGAGCGAACCGAAACGCGGTCAGAAGATTCAAGTCGAGACGCCTACGCACATCGCGGGTGTCATTGATTTTGCTTCTGGCGCAGTGGGAACGCTTATTACAAGCTTCGATATTGCCGCAGGCGCAGGACTTCCGCCAATCGAAATATATGGCACCGCAGGAACGCTTCGTGTGCCTGATCCGAATAATTTCGGCGGAGAAGTGCAGCTGCGTAGAGCAGGCTCAAGAGAGTGGGAGACGATTCCGCTCACTCATGGATTGACGGATAATAACCGTGGTATCGGTGTTATCGATATGGCGGAAGCGATTGCAGAAGGTCGTCCGCACCGTGCGAATGGTGACATGGCTTACCATGTGCTTGAAGCGATGCACGGGTTCCATATTGCATCGAGCGAGGATCGCCATTATCAGATGGCCAGCTCTTGCGAACAGCCAGCAGCTATGAAGGAATAGGACAGGCGAACAGGCGGACACGCGAACTTACCGCCTGCGTGTTTTGGATTTTGATTTTGTGCGGGCAGAGGGACGTTCATCGTCATCAGACGATTCATCTTCCGAGGCGCTTTCTCTACGTGCTTTGAGCAGTGCGATTAAGGCGAGGATATCTGCTGCGACAACTAGCACAGCAGCCCAAATCGCAATATCTTCAGAAGATGGCTCATCTTCGGTAAGTTCTGGACTCTCAATGATTGCCATTCGAATTACCCCTTCTCGTTGCTCAGGTAACGGATGATAGTAGCCTATGCGCGGAGTGCTGTTTTCGCATGGGCGGTTGATGACTTTACGTCATTCCTCATCCGAATGAGTCGATGAAGGGGTATTTGTTTTATAGCTCTTTATGAATGTCCGAGGCCGGTGTCGGCTGAATCGCTCGCATGCAGGTGGCGGTGCAGATTGCCAACCATGCTGGATTGCTCGGCTGCCGAGCTGTCCTGCCAGATCATTTCGAATAACACGCCAAGTCCGGGCAATGCCCGTTCATCCGAGCCGATTGAATCTTGAATAATGTCGCTGAGCTCCTCGTTCGATTTATCCTTCACTCGCATTACGATCGCCTGCCGCAAATCGATTGTATTCAAGCAGCATACCTCCCATTGACGTTAGACGCGTATTCATTATGTCCTGTACACGCACAATACACACGAGGAGAGAAGTGGCAGCTTTATTGTTGGTGCAAACCCGTTAGGATCCCGTAAGGAAAGCCGCTCTTGTATATGTTATAATGGCTCAGAACAGGACTGGGGGGATGGATATGGCTAAGAAGCAATATGCCGTTATCGGTATGGGACGTTTCGGCTCGAGTGTAGCGGCTACATTGTCGAACCTCGGCTTTGACGTGCTCGCAATCGATTCCAGTGAACAGCGTATACAAGAAGCTTCGAATTTCGTTACGCACGCGGTCTCAGCCGATAGTACCGATGAAGAAGCGCTTCGAGCGCTTGGTATACGAAATTTCGATGTTGTCGTCGTGGCGATCGGACAAGATATACAAGCCAGCATCCTGACGACGCTAATTCTTAAAGATCTTGGCGTGCCCAAGCTTATTGTGAAGGCTCAGAACGAGCTTCATGGCAAAGTGCTCAGCAAGATCGGAGCGGATAAGGTGATCTTCCCAGAGCGAGATATGGGCATGCGGGTAGCGCATCATCTTATTTCGCCGAACATTGTAGATTTTATCGAGTTGTCGGATGATTACAGCATTCTTGAATTAAGTGCGCCGCCGCAGATGGTGGGCCGAAACCTGAAGCAGCTCGACATTCGTCCGAAGTTCCGCTGCAACGTCATGGCGATAAAGAATAATGGGCAGATGAATATATCGCCGACCGCAGAGGACGTTATTCAATCGGAGGATATCCTCGTTATCGTGGGCAAGAACAACGACCTTGCGAATATGGAACGTGCCTATTTGGATGGACATTAAGAGGCTGAACTGTGGGAAATCGGAACTTAGTGAGAACGGCAATTTATATATGATTATGGATGAGAGCACGCTATTTCATAAGCTGTGTTCGTGTTGAAGAGAGGGTTAATGAGTTGTTCGATGTGATGTCAGTACAGAACGCCCGTGCGAAGAGCTGGGCAGCCCTATTGGACAAAAAGCACCGCGACCGCGCAGGACGTTTTGTCGTGGAGGGCATTCATCTTGTGCAAGAGGCGCTTCGCTGCGGCGCAGAGATCGAGGCGGTCGTCTATGACGGCGAACGTGGTCTGCCAGCGGAGCTGGAGCAGGAGCAAGCGCTTGTGGAACAGCCGGAGCTGCTCGTAAGCGCATCACAGGCAGTGATGGCGAAGTGTACCGGGACGGACTCGCCTCCGCCTGTATTCGCTGTTGTGATCAAGCCAGTTGCAAGCGAAAAAGCGCTGTTCCGCGAGCAGTCGCTCGTCGTCGTCTTGGACGGCGTGCGCGATCCAGGCAATGCGGGCACAATTATCCGCAGCGCGGATGCCGTAGGTGCAGATGCGGTCGTACTGGGACGCGGATGCGTGGATCTCTATAACCCGAAGACGGTCCGCTCGACGATGGGGTCGCTGTTCCATCTGCCGGTCATTGAGGCAGATCTGAGCCAGTTGCTGCCGCAGGCGAAGGAGCGGGGCATCCGCATGGCGGCAACGAGCCTGAAGTCGGCTGTCAGCTGCTTCGACTGCGACTGGACAGGCCCGACATGGCTTGTGCTCGGCAGCGAGTCGGACGGCATCTCGCCGGACGTATTGGCGCTCGCCGACCAGGCGGTTATTATTCCGATCCGCGGCCAGGCAGAGTCACTGAACGTGGCGATGGCGGGAACGGTTATTTTGTATGAGGCGCTGAGGCAGCGGGAGCAGTACAAACATAATAAATAATGTCCACCAACCTAAATAACTGTCCTCAAAACACCAAAGGCTGGAGATGAATCGGAATCACACCGATCCATCTCTAGCCTTTTTCTATTCTCTTCTCAGGCTCTTCCTCAATCCCTAACACAACTACAACCCCTATAGCAGCAAGCCCTCTCAGGCGCTTAGATTTATAACGAAATAATAATCTGTTTCCGATATCGACTAAGCTTATATGCTCAAGTTGAATTGAGACAATTTACGGTAAACGGTGATTCATACAATTTCACAAAAAGAACAGGGCAGTACCAAATTGCTATATCTATTAATGTTGAATGGTATAAACAATTGAGTATAAACCACATTGAAAAAACAATTGAGAGCTTAAAGAAAGAAATGAAAAGTAACCGTGAAAAGTACGGAGAAAGATGGAATAAATGGAAAACTCTTAATCAAGGGCTGCAATCGAAAATAGGTAAGCTGCAGAATAGGCTGAAGCTCCTCCAAGAAACTCAAACTGAACGGGAACAGAGAGCAAAGGAAGAGGCGGAAAGAACTGAACTTCGAAAACTGAAAAGAGAAAAGCTAAAACAACTTAAAGTTGAGAGAAAAGAACGACTCAAGAAATTGACTGAGAATCTTGAACCGGCTTGTTTTTTTTTTTTGTCTACTGACCACTCCATTATAACGTCTATTATTGTTTCGATATGAAGCTTTATAGAGAGGTGTTGCAACTTGCTATTAGCTAATGCTTAAGGGGGAAGTTTAGGCGTATAAAGAATATTTACCTTTACTGCATCGTCGCACTCTGTTAAACTGTTCTCGATTTATTGTTAACCTAATTTAGAGTATTTTCGGTTAACAATTAAGTGTTGATGGATGGTGATCGAATTTGTCCATACAGTTTGAACGACTTGCTGCTATGAATAAAGCGTACCTATGGCATCCCTTTACTCAGATGAAAGACTACAACAATTCGGACCCGCTGATTATTGAACGCGGTGAGGGTGTCAGATTGTTTGATGTTCAGGGGCGAGCCTACTATGACGGTTTCTCGTCGGTCTGGCTGAACGTACATGGGCATAATGTGCCGGAGCTGAATCAAGCTATAGCGGATCAATTGGGGCGAGTTGCGCACTCTACGCTGCTGGGGATGGCGAACGTGCCTGCCATTCAGCTTGCAGAGAAGCTAACGAAGATAGCGCCGAAAGGGCTAACCAAAGTATTTTACTCGGATTCAGGCGCAGCCGGTGTTGAAATTGCGATCAAAATGGCATTTCAATACTGGCACAACCGAGGGCATCAGTCGAAAAAAACATTTATTACGATGAAACAAGCGTACCATGGCGATACGATTGGCGCGGTCAGCGTCGGAGCGATACCGTTGTATCATGAGGTGTTTCGGCCTATGCTGTTTCCTTCGCATGTCATTCCTTATCCTTACGCTTATCGGCATGAAGGCGGAGCAGCGGCAGCCATGCAGGATACATTAACTGCTTTGCGTGAATTGCTGGAAGCTCGCAGTGAGGAAATCGCAGCTCTTATTGTAGAGCCTATCGTCCAAGGAGCCAGCGGGATCATCGTTATGCCGCCAGGCTGTTTGCGAGAGATGGCAGCGATGTGCCGCCGATTCCATGTGCTTCTTATCGCGGATGAGGTGGCGACCGGGTTTGGACGAACAGGCGCCATGTTTGCCTGCGATCTGGAGGGGATTTCGCCCGATCTGATGGTTGTAGGCAAAGGGCTGACTGGCGGCTACTTGCCCGTCGCAGCGACGCTTGCGACAGATGAGGTGTACGAGGCATTCTATGCCGATTATGAAGAACAGAAAACTTTCTTCCACGGGCATTCCTACACAGGCAATCCGCTTGGCTGCGCCGTCGCATTGGCGAGCTTAAGGCTATTCGAGGAGCGGGATATGCTCGCAGGCGTACAAGCAAAGGCCTCGTTCGTTAAACGCAAGCTTGATGCGCTTAAAGATCGGCCGCATGTCGGGGACATCCGGCAGCAGGGACTGATGATAGGGGTCGAGCTTGTACGTGATAAAAGGTCGAGAGAGCCGTACGATTGGGCCGATCGTATCGGCGTTCGCGCAGCCATGCGTGCCAGAGAGCTAGGGATGTTAACAAGGCCGCTTGGCAATGTTGTTGTGTTCATTCCTCCTCTTGCCAGCACAATAGAGGAACTGGATGCCATGACGGATATATTGATGGAATCCATTATTGATGTCACCGAAGGCGGAGTTTCCGCATGAGTAGGTTTCACGGATTGTTCGTTACCGGTACCGACACCGGCGTTGGCAAAACAGTAGTGGCGGCGGCCCTTACTGCTGCGCTTCGAGCGGAAGGACGAAACATCGGCATCTGGAAGCCAGTGCAATCAGGTGCGTCTATTGGCTCCGGAGCAACGGATGCTGAGCGTCTGCTTCGAAGCACAGGCATCAATGAGCGGGCCGAGGCTGTAGCGCCTTTTTCTTTTGAAGAACCGCTTACCCCATTTCTTGCTGCCAGGCATGCCGGTATTACGCTAACGCTAAAGGAGCTAATCACCGCAGGGAAACCGCTTATGAAACGTTACGAGGCGCTGGTTGTTGAAGGCGCTGGAGGAGTTGCCGTCCCGCTGACCGAGGATGCACTTGTGATTGATTTGATCTCGGAGCTTCGGATTCCGACGCTTATTGTAGCTCGTTCCGGTCTAGGCACGATCAATCATACGCTATTGACTGCGTCGTTATTGCGGCAGCGCAGGATCCCGATTGTCGGAGCTATTCTGAACGACTGCACGGTGGATTCGGATGATGATTCCAGTACGGAGACGAATGCAGAGCTAATCGAGCGCTACGGCGGCTTAAAAGTGCTTGGTCGATTTCCTCGACTGCTGGAAACAACGGATACGGAGACCTTGATACATACGGTTCTGACAGCGACTCATTTTATGAATATTAAACAGGCAATTTCAATTCAATTAAAGAACATTCTTAGCATTGCTGCTGCTGGGAAAGGTGTTGCCGATCATGGATTGGATGAAAAACGAACTTGAAGCACTAGAACGCGCATCGTTGGTACGCCGCTTGCGTGTGAATGCTCCAGTCGAAGGAAAACCCGGTTATACGGCACAGAGCGATCGGATATTGCTTAACCTGTCGTCAAACGACTACCTGGGTCTTGCACAGCATGCGGCCATCGTGGAAGCTATGCGCGAAGCGCTTCTTATAGGAGGAGCTGGATCCGGAGGGTCGCGGCTGGTGACCGGTAACCGGCAGCCATACGAGCAGCTCGAACAATCGCTCGCGCAATGGCAAGGCTGCGATGCGGCGCTTGTTTTCGCGAATGGGTATGCGGCAAACGTCGGTGTCATAAGCGCGATTGCAGGCCGCGGGGATGTCGTATTCAGCGATCAGTACAATCATGCAAGCATCGTCGATGGGATTGTGCTCAGCCGTGCCGAGCATGCCAGGTATCGTCATAACGATCTGGCGCATTTGCGTGCGTTATTGCACAAGCACCGCGATAAAAGACGTAAGCTGATCGTTACGGACGCTATTTTCTCGATGGATGGCGATCAGGCGCGTTTGGATGAGCTGGCTGCTCTTAAACGGGAATACGGAGCCTTATTGATGGTAGATGAAGCGCACAGCGGAGGAATTTATGGAGAACGCGGCCAAGGATTAATCCATGAACTGGGGCTAAACAATGAAGTGGATATTCATATGGGAACCTTCAGCAAATCGTTCGGCATCTATGGGGCCTATGTTTGCGGCAGCGACACCCTCATCAGTTGGTTAGTGAACAAAGCGAGACCGCTTATCTATTCAACGGCGCTGCCTCCTTCTCTTGCAGCTGGTATTGCCAAAGCGTTGGAGCTTGTGCAAACAGAACGGTGGCGGAGAGAGCGTTTATTCGAATCAAGCCGATTATTTCGTTCCTCGTTGTGCAAGGCAGGCTTCAACGTCTCTGAGGGCGACTCCCCGATCATACCTTTAATTTTGGGAGATAACGATACAGCCCTTCAATTCAGTCAAGCGCTTGAAGCCGAAGGGATTGTGGCAGCTGCCATACGCCCGCCTACCGTACCCAACGAAACGGCGCGCATTCGTTTCTCCTTGTCAGCCGCCCATGCCCCTGCGGAGCTTATGGAGGCCGTTGCGACAATTAGCGATATCGGATTCCGACTGGGGGTATTGAATCGATGAACCAAGAGGGGAGGGCAACGATCTTATGGTTGACGGGATGGAGCATGCCGAATTCGGTGTTTGATCGGCTTGGTGGCCTCCTTCCCGACTTTGATCACGTTTCCGTCGATTACAGCGAAGTCACTTCGTCTGAAGAATTAATAGAATGGACTGAACAAGCGGCGAACAATATTTTGTCTACGATCTCCGGTCCCTTGCTTATTGGAGGGTGGTCGCTTGGCGGGATATTGGCGATTAGGCTTGCGGCCCAAGGGTTAGCAGACGGTCTTATCCTGTTCTCGACAACGGCTAAGTTCACTCGTCCTAAAGGGCAGTCCCATCTTGGTTGGGCTGATACGTACGTAAGACAGATGATAGCTGGGCTGGCAAAAGACCGACAAGCGACAGAAATCAAATTTTGGCAGATGATGTTTACAGAATCAGAGATTGATCGGACGAATCCTCCTTTGTTGGGCAATTGGACAACCGCTGCGCTTATCGCCGGTCTTGAGGTTCTCCGCAGCTTGGATTTACTTACGCAGTTACCGGAGATCGGTGCTCGAGTTTTCCTTGTGCACGGCATAGAGGACCGAATTTGTCCTTATGCGGCGGCAGAAGAGCTTCAGAGACATTTGCCTCAGGCTCAGTTGTTCCCCGTTGCGGATAGCGGTCATGCTCCGTTCCTGGGAAGGGAAGCGCACGTGGCTGAATCCATTAGGAGCTGGTGGCATGAACAGTAGAACGACAGCGGTCGGACGTCAATTTAATCGAAGCGCTGCTGGCTCATATGACGCCAGCTCGCACGTACAACGCGGTATGGCTAAGAGACTTGCTGCGTCCCTTAAGCATTGGATGAGGGATGAAGATAAATATGAGATCAACATTTTGGAGATTGGATGCGGCACAGGCGCATTGACCGAAATGTTGGCGAACGAATGGTCATGCGCATCGATCACGGCAATTGACATCGCTCCTGCGATGCTCCAGGCTGCCGAAGAACGTATTTATTTGCGTGCGACAATTAATTGCAATTGCGGCAAGAGACATTCTTCTCGCGTTCGCTTCTTGCTTGGCGATGTAGAGCAATGGGCTGCGGATGCTCCAGCGGCTTCATTCGATCTTATTATTTCTAATGCTTGTTTCCAATGGCTGAGCGATGCTGGACAAACATTGGAGCACCTTGGACGGCTGCTGCGTACTGGAGGTTTGTTGGCATTCGCAACGTTTGGAACGGATACGTTTCATGAGCTGCATTCGTCATTTCATGAGGCTTACCACGCTATCGGTATGAAGCCTCGGCGTCATGGGCTATCTTTTCGTTCCGCAGAGCAGTGGGAGGAACTGCTGCGTGAAGCGGGGTTCTCAAACATCCGCTGCGAACAGCTTTGCTGCGAGGTAGAGTATCCTTCAGTGAGAGATTTCCTGCAAGCTGTCAAAGCGCAGGGAGCCAGCACTAGCGAAGCGCCTAGCTCTGGTCTTCGGGTGTCGCGGCATCTTTTTGATAACATGTATAAAGCATATGAGACTAAATTTAAAACGCCGAGCGGTGTAAGCTGCACGTATGATCTTCTGTTTATTCAGGCATTGTTCAAGCGGTGAAAGGTAAGCATAGGAAGCATATCTGCTCATGCAGGTATGCTTTTTCTTGATAACAGAGCGTTTGTCCCAAATGTGCTATTTGGCGACCAATTCATTAAGGCTCTCGGCCAGAAATTAATCAATTATCGATTTGAGAGCTGTGACGAAGCCATAATCATAAGCCGCATCTGAATAAATTGTCCCAATGTATTCCAGCTATGTTCTAATTATTATAGGAAAACGGCTCCCATACTGATGGTGGTATTGATGCTTAAATTTTATGTATACTACGAACAAGACTTTCAGTATTCTTAATCCATAGCACCAAGATATACTTGCTGCAATAATTTTGTTAGCGCTGCAGCGAGTGCCGACTCGTAATTACATTATTTATTGGAGTGATACAATGGCAACTGAAACGAAGAATTACCCGTACATGAATCCAGATCTGCCGCTTGAAGATCGTGTCAACGATCTGATCAGCCGGTTCACGCTGGAAGAGAAAATCGGCCTGATGCCGCAGTACATGATCGCCATTGAACGGCTTCAAGTACAGGCGTACAAGCATGGTACAGAGGCTGCTCATGGTATGGCGTGGCTGGGAGAGGCGACGACCTACCCGCAGCCGATTGGTCTGGCCTGCACATGGGACAAGGACTTGATGAAACGAATCGGCAGTGCGATTGGCAACGAGGCGAGAGGATTTTATAAGAAAAATCCGACGCACAACGGCTTGACCTTGTGGGCGCCGACAGTCGACATGGAGCGGGACCCGCGTTGGGGCCGCACCGAAGAGGCTTATGGCGAGGACCCGGTACTGGCCGGCAAGCTGACGGCTGCTTTGTCGCAAGGTATTCAAGGCGACCATCCTTTCTATTTGAAAGCTGTTGCGACGCTGAAGCATTTTATCGGCAACAACAATGAAGTGGGCCGGGGCGATGCCTCCGTCAGCCTGGATCCGCGCAATATGCGCGAGTACTATCTGAAAGCGTTCGAGATTCCATTCAAAGAAGGCGGCGCCCAATCGATGATGACCGCGTACAATGCGATCAATGGCGTACCGGCGAACCTTAGCCGTGATGTTATCGATATCGTTAAGCACGAATGGGGCATGAATGGCTTCGTCGTTAGTGACGCGTTCGACGTAACGGGCACGGTACGGGATCATCATTACCTGGACTCGCTGCCGGAATCGGTTGCACGTTCGATCCGCGAGGGCGGCATCGACAGCATTACAGATGAAGCCAAAGTCGTAATCGAAGCGATTCGTTCGGCGATCGAGGAAGGGCTTCTGACCGAGAACGATCTCGATATCGCGCTGCGCAACACGTTCCGCGTTCGCTTCCGTCTTGGCGAGTTTGACCCTGCTGAGCGTAATCCATACGCAGCACTGGATGAGTCGGAGATTCTGAAGCCGGAGCATGCGAAGCTGGCGCTTGAAGCAACGCAGAAGGCGATGGTGCTGCTTAAGAACGATGGGCTACTACCGCTGCAAGCAGACAAGCTGCGCAAGGTAGCCGTAATCGGGCCACTGGCCGATATCGTCTATAGCGACTGGTATAGCGGTACGCTGCCATACGCTGTGAATCCGCTTGAAGGCATTCGCAAGAAGCTTGAAGCTGCTGGCAGCGGAGCAGAGACGGTATTCGCTGGCGGTACGGATCGCATTCGTCTGAAATCGGTACGCAGCGGACAATATGTTCGCCTTGGGGACGATGAGAAGGCGACGCTTGCTGCTAATGCACAATCGGCGGAAGAAGCAGACGTATTCGAATCGACGGATTGGGGCTGGAGCAATCATACGCTTATCGCAGAACGCAATGGCCGTTACCTGACGACGGACGACAAATCGGTGTATGCATCGGCGACTCGCATCTGGGAATGGTTCACGAAGGAAGTTTTCCAAATAAATGAGTGTTCACCAGATTCTTCTACGGTAACGTTTTCGACGTGGAATGGGATGCCGGTTACGGTTGATCGCAAGACGGGACAATTGCTCGTCGGCGATGGCAGTGCGGCCGAGAGCGCCAATGAAATCAACGTTGGCGGCGCGTCGGAGATCGACCTTGGCGCTGTAGCAACGCCTGCTGAATCGTTCGCCTTCGAATATGCAACACGCGGCGTAGAAGCGGCGGTAGAAGCAGCACGTGGCGCTGATACAGCTATCGTATTCGTCGGCAATCACCCGCTGATCAACGGCAAGGAAACGATTGACCGCCCTGACATTACATTGGCAGCTTCACAAGAAAAGCTTGTATTGGAAGTGTTGGAAGCGAATCCGAATACGATCGTGGTCGTTGTCGGCAGCTATCCATTCGCGCTGAACTCGCTGCAGGACAAAGCGCGGGCTATTGTGTACACGTCGCATGCGGGACAAGAGCTTGGTCAAGCGGTTGCTGATGTATTGTTCGGCGACTACAATCCGGCAGGCCGCGTGAACATGACTTGGTACAAGTCGGTTGACCAGCTGCCTCCATTCATGGACTACGACATCATTAAAGGCGGCCGTACGTATCAATACTTTGAGGGAGAAGCGCTGTATCCGTTCGGACATGGTCTGTCCTACAGCGAATTCCGTTATGATGGGCTGCAGCTGTCTGCGGATCGCGTAGAGCTTGGCGTCGACGAGCATGTAGAAGTATCCTTCCGCGTAACGAATACGAGTGAGCGTGCGGGCGAAGAAGTCGTACAGCTGTACCTGCGTGCAGGGGAGTCTCGCGTGAAACGCGCACTTCGCCAGCTGGAGGACTTCAAGCGCATTGCGCTGGCACCGGGCGAAACAACGGAAGTGAAGTTCCAAGTGCCGCTCAAATCGCTCGCGTTCTGGGATGTTACACGCGATCGCTTCTGCGTCGAGAGCGGAGAATACACGCTCTTGATCGGCTCGTCCTCCCAAGATATCCGTCTCGAGGGCCGTGTCGCCGTTGCTGGTGAAGAGATTCCGCCGCGTGACTTGAAGCAGGTAACGCGTGCAGCCAATTACGATACATATGAAGGCGTCATTCTCGATGAATGCCGTGAAGGCGGCAGCGCCGTTATCGTAAGTGAAGCAGCAGGCTGGATTGGCTTCCATGATGTGGAGCTCGGCACGGGCGTCACGTCAATCGAGCTGAGAGCATCCAGCACGGCGGATGCTGTGATCGAAGTGCGTCTGGATGGACCAGACGGACCGCTTGCGGGCAAAGCTGCGATCTCGGCAGCAGGCCGTCACGACTGGCGGAGCTTCTCGTTCGGATTGGCGGAAGCAGCTGGTCGCCGCAATGTATACTTGACGCTGCAAGGACCGGCAGCCGTCAGCTGGTTCCGAGTTATCGGTTAATCGGATCGTATAATCGCAACATAAACATAAGGGGTGTCCCATTCGTTATCGCTTGATAACGTTGAGGGGCATCCCTTTTTCCAGCTTCAACGTAAGAACCCCGACCGCAAAAGAGGTCGGGGTTTTACTTCATTCACATAATGACAGCTGACGGATGGGTTTGGCCTTAATGAGTATTAAATAAGCAAGAAAACCAACCGCTCCACCAATCGTATTCGCGATAAGATCGTTGATATCGGTGCTTCTGCCGCTGCCCAGTACAATTCGCACAATCATCTGAAGCGCTTCGAGCGAAAGACTTATCCAAAGGGTAAACCATACGACAGATGCGGCTCTGTTGAATTTGGACTTCAACAACGGCAGGTAAATGCCCAGCGGGATCATCATCACAATGTTGAGGACAAAGGTCTTGATGTCGATCGTCAATATTGGGATGAAGTTGATGGTCTTATACCATGGCGTCTGATTGGCGTATTGCCCGATATTCACGTCGATCGGGAAGAATACGAGATGAATCACCGCAAGGCTGTACACGATAAACGATAGTATCACCACAAACTGCGGCACGGCGTATACACCTCTAGCGAATGTCTTGCTTCCATAGTACATGACTAGGACAAGAAACAGCGGAATCAACACGTACCATGAAGGTATCGTAAATTGGATATTCACAACGAAACCTCACTTTTCATGTTAGTTGGCAGCAGGAAGCTCGATTCGCGTTTCTAGTCCCTGTATGAATTGGTCCTCTTGGACGTCCTCATTGAAGCTATCCCGGATAACAAACGGTTTCACAGTGACATACTTGCTCGTTCCTGGCTGCGATGCAAAGCGGCGATCGAATAGAAGACGGTTGCCTTCAATCACGCCTTCTCCATTCAGAGCAGGCAGGCGGCGGCCTTGATCATCAAATACAGCTACTCCAATTGCAATCAGGCGGCGCTCTTCCTTATTCGTCAATGCGACCGCATCCGTGAGGGCCGTGGAAGTTGTCAGTCGTGTCGTAATTGGCGTTACCGTCACCTTGGAGACAGAGAAGCTAAGCTCTTCTCTAGCTGTTAGGGTATTAGGAGTAAGCTCGATTGTCTTATCGGTTGTTTTCTTGAATGGAATATCTACCGCAAATTCATGGTCGATCCCGTCCAGCGTGATCGCAGCTGTAGCATTGAAGGAATCAGGTGCCGTTGTTGGATCAGCAATTAGCTCAAAGACGAGCGTATTCGGGTAGTCTTCACCGGCACTGCCGTAGTAAACATTCCCATTCTGCTGCTTGCCGTCGATCGTCACATTCATATTGTCAATCGCCTGATCCAGTCGCATCGTCTTGTTCCCGTTGTTGTATGTTCCGTTGTCGAGGTTCGGTGCCGTCACGTTCAATACAAACGCTGCCCTGCTGCCGTCATACAGCGTCTCTGTTACTTGAAGACTCACATCCTCGTATGAAACGGTACGGTTTACGGTCGAAGTAAGACCAAGCTCGCCGGCTATGCGAAGCCCGATGTCGCCTTGTATCTTGCTGAAGATGCTGCCGATAACGGGAATGTTCTTAAGCGTACTGGCCATTGCTGGTGAAACAGCAGCAGTGGTGAACAAGCCGACTGCGAGTATACCAGCTGCGGCCGTAGTGAGTGCAAATCGGCGGAGCTTCGAAGGCTTCCTTCTGTTGATGCGCGGTGCTTGCTGTGCCTGCTGGGACAGGAGGGCATAGGTTTCATCGAGACGGGAGCGGACGAGGGGGGACATCTCCATATTGCTCGTATCCAGCTTGTCGAATTCTTTCTCAAGTTCAAATGCTGCCATAGTTCATCTTTCCTTCCTGTCTATTAGTCAAGGCTTGGTACAGCGTATCGCGTGCTCGAGAAAGACGCATCTTGACAGCACTTTCCGAAATATTAAGCACTTTCGCTACTTGGCGGAGCGGAAGGTCTTCAAGGTAATGCAGAATAACGACGATGCGCTGCGGTTCGTCTAATCGGTCTACAGCTTCTCTCAGGTCAACCTTCTCATAGTCATCAGAGTTTGACGGAACCGGCGGTACCTCCGCATAGGCAACGGAATTTGCGCGTTTGGCAATCAAGTTATGACATTCATTGATCAGAATGCGGAATATCCAGGTTTTAAAATACTTAGGCTCTCGCAGCGATGGAATCGCTTTGTACGCCTTGAGAATCGTTTCCTGCAGAGCATCTGCGACATCTTCGTCCTTGGATAAGATGGACTTCGCCATGAAATGCAGCGAGCTCTCCAATTGCCGGATTAGCTCGATAAAAGCATCCGCATCGCCAGCGGCGGCTTTTTCTATAAGTCGGGTCAGTTCCACTAAGCGTTCTCCTTCCTGCGTAATTTGTTTGTATAGTAGTTAGACCGCGCAGGCTAACGAATGGTCACTTTTAATTTTACAGCATGGAAAAGAGAGAACCTCTTACGCTGTATGAATGAAGCAGTAAGAGGTCCCCTGTGTTGTTGGATGTGAAATGAAGAATGAAGGAATGTATATTACAGCTTCCTCGCCTTAAAGACAAAAGTGGCAGGAAGCATCTTTGCTTTATTCGCAAACTCGTTGTTAGCGTCCCACGTCTGTATAATGTCATCATCCGATTCCTCAATCATCTGCTCAATGACGAATCCTGCCTTGAAGAGTGCATTCACATAGGTGGATAGCTTGCGGTCCGATAAGGATAGCGTGCTATCGCCAAGCGATACCGAATACCAGGATTCATCGAAGTAGTTCTTCTTGAACACAAGCTTATCATTCTCAGCAACAACACATTTGTGTATCGGGTGAGACCAGCTGAAAATAAACACACCGTCTTTCTTGAGGTATGAAGCAATTCGGCGGAAAGTTCCCTCGAGGTCGGTCGTCCAGCCTATCGCATAAATCGAATAAACAAAGTCAAAATAATTCTCAGGTATGCCGCATTCCTCTTCCATAGGAGCACAGATCAAATTCGCGGAAAGACCGCTCGCTGCCAGAAGCTGTCTCGTCTTCTCGATCTGGTTCTCAGATAGGTCCATCCCCCACAGTTCGCCTGCACTGCGCTCCCCCTGATATCGCAAAGATTCACCGCTGCCACAGCCGATCTCCAGCAGCTTTTTTCCTGTAACATCGCCAAATAGCTGGCACCTTTCTTCTGAGACGAACGCTCCGTACAGAGGAAGGGCAGTGGCTCCAAGAACCTCATTGCCTCGTGTATCCCAGAATAAGCCGTTTGTTTGATGGATATCCTTCTTATCCATGTCAATCGTGACGGCGACGCCAACCTCGCGACCGCCTACAATGTTTGTCCGATAAACCGTATTGTTATCCATACAGACATCCTCTCCAATTATGAATAAAAGGGGTTGCGCTCTATTAAACGGGTAACACTCCAATACTATACCGCTTATCTATAGGCGAATCCACCAGAATTATCTATCGAGAGATGTGTAGTATGAAAAGAGACATGACATCCTTATAGTACGGTGTTAGGTAATTTTTGTTAGTATTGTTATCATAAAAATGTTTACATTTCCTGCGCTGTTATTCCGCTAAGCTTGCATTCTGTGGTATTCTTAAGCATAGGATTGAAACGTTTTCATAATGATTCGAACGTTCTTAATAAGAATTTATTAGCAATAATGGAGAAAGCTTAACGTATCGGGTTTCGTTCATTTGATGCATGAGGAGGACGAGGGATGCGAAAAACAATCGGGCTTCTGTTAATCGCAGTACTCGCCGCATCTTGGACGGTGGCGGGCTGCTCAGACCGATCGGCAGAGACGGATAACGTGAGCAAAGGCAATTCGACCGCTGTATCCAATCATACACTGACCGTACTAACGAATCGGGTTGATCTGATCGAGAATGGGATGATGCGCAAATATGCGGAACCATTCGAGCAGGAGCATCCGGGTCTGAAGGTGGAGTTCCAAGGCTTCAGCAATTATACAGCGGATATTATGGCGCATCTGTCTACGCAGAATATGGGCGACGTGCTGCTGCTGCCTGCGAACATGCTGGCAATGGATTTCCCGCGGTATTTCGAACCGCTGCCGAACGAGATGTTCGACTCCATACGATTCGCAGATTATAAGGCGTACGATGGTGTTCGTTATGGCATTGCATCAGGCGCTTCTACGGTAGGCGTCGTGTACAATAAGAAAGCTTTCGCGAAGGCGGGAATCGATAATCCGCCAGTTACGCTGGCGGAATTCTATGAGGCATGCAGGAAGCTGAAGCAGACGGGCATTATACCGGTGTATCTCAATTATGGTGCGCAGTGGCCGCTGAAGATATGGGGAGAAGAGTTCGTCAGCTACATGACCGGTGACCCCGAGTACTTGAACAAGATGGTTGATTCGGACAAGCCTTGGGGTTTGAGCAATCCGTGGGGGCAGTCGATGCAGATCGTAAAGACGCTTATTGATGGCGGCTATACGGAGCAAGGGTTGTTCAACAACCAGTGGGAGCTGTCGAAGAGGAAGCTAGCCGATGGCGAAGCGGCTATGTCGATCAACGGCAATTGGGTCATTAAGCAGGTGATCGAGGCGGGTGCAAGCTCGGACGACATCGGATTTTTCCCATTCCCGTACGATGATGGGGCGATACGATACGCTCCGCTCGTGCCTGACTGGTTCGTTGGCGTGAGCAAGTTCAGTACGAACAAGGAGATGGCGAAGGAATGGGTTGATTACTTCGTGAAGCAGTCTGGTTACGTAGAAGACGAAGGTTATTTGCCGGTTCGCATCAATGATCAGTCGCCGGTATCGCCTCAGCAGGAGCAGTTCTTGTCCTATAAGCCAACCTTCGTGGAGAATGTGCCCCCAAGTGATCAGATTCTCCAAATCGCGGAGAAAGCGAAGGTGACGCTCTGGTCGGGCGAGTATATTCAAGAATGGATCGCATCCACGAACCTTCAGGAGACATTCGAGCAGTATAATGCCAGATGGCAGGAGGCACGGAAGCAGATCATCAAATGATGGTCATGAGCTTTACTGTCCATTTACACATGAAAGAACCTCAAGCTCCACTTGGGAGTGGAATTTGAGGTTCTTTTTGTTGTAGAAGGGTGATTCCGAACGAGCATCTGAAGGTTTGTAATGTCAGCGCTTTTCTACTTCGATGCCAACTGAAGATTGCGCTCTACCAAGCCAATCCGCTGCTGCACGCATGCGTACGAACGAAGTGGGTCCTCTGGCGTGTTCATGGCGTAATCAAGCAACTGATCCACTGTCGTCGTTGCAACATGACAGCGCGTATCGGAGGAGGCGTAGTAGATATAGACGTCCCCATTGGCCTGTGCGATGACGCCGTTGCAGAACACAACGTTCGAGACGTCGCCGACGCGTTCGATGCCTTCAGGCGCAATGAAGTGACCGCCAGGACGATGCGTCACCACATTCGGGCGATTCAGCTCCGACAGGAAGACGTAGAGCACATAACGAAGTCCGGCAGCCGTGTTGCGAACGCCGTGTGCGATATGCAGCCAGCCTTTGTCTGTCTTGATAGGAGCGGGACCTTGTCCGTTCTTCACTTCCTTGATGGTGTGATAGTGGCGGTGATCGATAATGGATTCGCTCTTAATAACGGCGTTCTCGATCGATTCGGACAGCCCCCAGCCAATACCGCCGCCTGATCCGGTATCGATGAAGCCATCCTGCGGACGCGTGTAGAACGCGTATTGGCCATCTACGAACTCAGGATGCAGCACAACGTTGCGCTGCTGATTGGAGCTCGTCTTGAGGTCAGCGAGCCGCTCCCATTCCACGAGATCCTTCGTGCGAACGATGCCGCATTGCGCGACCGCGCTGGACAGATCGCCGGGTGCTGCCTGCGGATCTTTGCGCTCCGTGCAGAACAAGCCGTAAATCCAGCCGTCCTCATGCTTCACGAGACGCATGTCGTACACGTTGATATCTGGATCGTCCGTCTCAGGCAGCACGACAGGGCGATCCCAGAAGCGGAAGCCGTCAATGCCGTTGTCGCTCTCTGCAACAGCGAAGAACGATTTGCGGTCGTGGCCTTCGACACGGGCAACGAGATAGAATTTGCCGTTTAATGCAATAGCCCCTGGATTGAACACACAGTTAATGCCGAGGCGCTCCATGAAGTACGGGTTCGTCTCTGGGTTGAAGTCGTATTTCCAGACTAGCGGCGCATGATCGGCTGTCAGGACAGGATGCTCATAACGGTCGAAAATACCGTTGCCGAGCGGCGCCTTCTTGTTCGGGCGGGCAATCAGCTGCTCATAGTGTTCCGTTAACTGTTGTTTGCGCGTGCGAAATGTTTCGTTCATGGATGAGTTCCTCCGATTTCTTCTTCAATTTGCTCGATGAATCATCAAGTATTAGTGTGCAAGCCGCTCCAGCATCTCCAGGCAGGCACGGCCGTTATGATAAGGGCATTTCCATGCGCCGACCTTCGGATGGCCGGCAGTTGGTAATCCTTCTCGCGTTACGCTCCAATACCATTCGCCATTCGCTCGGTCGATAAGATAGGATTGGATGAAGTGCCAGGAGTGATAAGCGGCTGCCGCATATCGCGATTCGCCAGTCAATTGATACGCGTTGTAGAAACCGACCACGGCTTCAGCCTGCGGCCACCAATCTTTGTTCGTGTCAATGAGTCCATTGGCATTCGCCTCGTTAGGGATGCCGCCATCTGGATCGACGCCCTCCAGCAGCGCAGCTTCGGCCATCTGGATCGCAACCAGCTTCACTCTCGCGAGCAGCTCCTGATCGCCGAGCACATCAGCAGCTTCGTGCAGAAGCCAGCTTCCCTCGATATCATGGCCGTAGGAGATATGATCGGACTTATTCGTCCACTGCTCATCGAAGAACAGCTTGAAGTGTCCGGTCTCTCGATCGACGATATGCTCGACCGTAATCTCGATAAGCTCTCGCAATGCGAGCTTCAACTCAACGGAAGGCCATACGCGATACAGATTCGTGTATCCTTCCAGCACATGAAGATGGGTGTTCATCGATTTCTTCTCGTTCAGATCTTTGTTGCTCAGGCTCAGCTCGTCGGTGGCCGTCCAATCGGCTGCGAGTGCTTCGATGTAGCCGAGATGAATCGGATCGCGGCCATGGCGTTCGATCAACCGGAACAGCTCGATGGCTTCATCGCGTGCCTGCGAATTGCCTGTGGCCCGGTAATATTCCGATAACGCATAGATACCGAAGGCTTGCCCGTAGACCTGCTTTTTGTCCGAAGAGGGGTTGCCCGCCGCGTCCAGCATCCAATACAGCCCGCCGTTGCGAGGATCGACGAAATGATCCTTGATGTAGGCATAAGCACGTTCAGCCATCTCCAAATAGCTGCTGTTGTTGATTTGACGATAAGCTGCGGAGAACGTCCATAGAATGCGGGTGTTGAGAACGAGGCTTTTCTCCGCATCAGATATTCGAGTCATCTCCTGGCTAATTTCACCAATGAAGCCGCCGTTGACGGTGTCCAGCGCATGGTTCATCCAGAAACCAAGAATGTTATCGCTAAGCTCCCGCCGAATCTCATCCGCCCATTGCATCTTCGCCATTTGCGTCATGGTCATCGAGCTGTTGTCTCCCATTCTTTCACCTTCTGTGCGTAGTAGTTAGATACGGCTGCCTCGCCAGCCTTCGCATACATGCAGTAATCATCGTTAGCGGAAGCCTCACTCTCGTCGTAGAGAATGGCTGGCCAGTCCCACAGCATGAAGCCGCGTACCCAATCGCGCTTATCGCAGCGTTCGAACATCGTCTCCAGATAACGCTTCTGAACCGACTCATCTGGCGCACCGGCGAGGTTCCAGTCATTCGGCAGATGCTCGGAGCCTTGGCGGCTCGGGCAGCCGGCTTCCATGAAGAAGAATGGCTTGTTATGCTTCTTCACCACAGCCTCGATCCGATCGAGTTGACGATCCCAATCGCCGATCGGGTAATAGCCGCTTGCCGAGATGACGTCAACGGCATCCCACCAGGAGACGCGGTCTTCTTGATATTTGTCGCAATTGTAGGTGATCGTTCCCGTATAAACCGCTCTTACGCTGTCGATCAGCGTTCTCCATTCTGCTTCTCTGCGGTCGGTCTGAACCATCTCGCAGCCGATGCAGAGCATCTCGCAGCCCGTCTCTTCGGCAATGACAGCGTAATGGAGAATGAATGAGGTATAGGAAGCGAACCACTCCGACCACTTCGGCTCGCAGGGTACATCATGATCGAAGAAATTAATATGGGCGCGCCATGTGCCATCCGCACAATTGACGACCGGTTTCAGACATACGTTGAGACCGAGCTGCTTGGCTCGATAGATCGCATTGCGGATCTCATCGTCGGTTACGGTAGGGGCATCTTGATAAGCGATCGTTGTTGCCTGCGGATGAGCCTGATATGCGGCGAATGTGATCGCCGTCCAATTGACGTTTAAACGTTCTGCCATCAATTCCATCGAGCGCATGGCTTCTTCCTGCGCCCAAGTCCCTCTAACGCCGGTCCATCCCCAGGTCATTCCACCAATAAATTCATCTGATTTACTCATGTTCAGCTCTCCAATCAAAATTGTTAGCATAACAAAATTACTATTTGTTATCATAGCGTAATCCAAGGCTTCGGCTTTTGGCAAGAGCTCAAAGAGAAAAAGTTATTGGAAACGCTTCATCTCTTATTAATAGGGTAGAATAGCTGGAAAAACTACCGTATTACACATCTTTACAGTTGATGATGAAGTTTTTTTGGTTTGTCGGATAAAGAAGTAATTTGAAGACTAGAAAAGATAATTCAGACCATTTTATTGCGAAATACGAGGGGTTATACTCAATTTGCAAGCGGTACCAAATATGAATCGAGGGGGATTTAGACGTGAAAAAACCTTTATCGTTATTGTTGGTTAGTATTGTTGCACTAACAATGTTAGCGGGCTGCGGAAGCGACGACAAGAAAGAAGAGACGAAATCCGACACAGGCAAGGAATCGACAGAAGCGGCAGCAGGAACGGGTACAGAAGCAGGCAGCACGGACGGAGCGGGTGACATTAGCGGCAAAGTCGTATTCCTGACGAACCGTACGGACATGATTGGCAAGCAGTACGTCGACTACAAGAAACGGTTCGAAGAGAAATATCCGAACGTTAAGCTCGAATTCGAAGCGGTACAGGACTATGAGAAAACAGCGAAGATCCGTATCGCGACGGGCGAATATCCTGACGTTTTACTGATCGGACCGGGCATTCCGAACTCGGATTTCCCGAAATATTTTGCTCCGCTCGATGATATCGAATTTACCAGCGACATCAGCTTCAAAGATCTGAAAGCGTACGAAGGCAAGATGTACGGTGTATCCTCCGGCGGGAGCACGGTAGGCGTTGTCTACAATAAGAAAGCTTTCGAGAAAGCGGGCATCACGGAAGTGCCGAAGACGCTCGACGAGTTCTACGCGGACGCACAGAAGCTGAAGGATGCCGGCATTACGCCGCTTGCTTCGAACTTCAGGGACAAATGGCCGCTCGACGCATGGATCTATGATGTGCCAACGATGATCGGCGGCGTTTCGGATCACCAGAACAAACGCGCGGACAGCGACACGCCGTACACGATGGATGGCGTCTATGGCCAGTCGTGGTCGATCCTTCGTACGTTGAATGAGAAAGGCTTCCTCGAGAAGGACATCAACTCGACGAACTGGGAGAATTCCAAGAAGGATGTCGCGCAAGGCAAATTCGGTATGTACCTGCTCGGCAACTGGGTCATTAACCAAGTTATTGAGAACGGCGCAGCTTCGGAAGATATCGGCTTCTTCCCATTCCCTACGGATAACTCCGGCACGCTGAAAGCTCCGCTGAACCCGGACTGGTTCTATGGCGTGAACAAAGATGGCAACGTTGCAGCTGCGAAAGCGTTCGTGAAATGGATGATTGAGGAATCCGGCTTCGACGACTTCGCTGGCCTCATCCCAACGCTGAAGGACAAGCAGTCGAGCCTGGCGCAATTGGCTGAATTCAATGGCTACAACCCGCAATACATCGAGGCAGGTCCTCCGAGCGACGTCGCAACGTCGATCCAGAACACTGCACAGATCGATCAAGGCAAAGTCGTTCAAGAGTTCGTGCTTGCGCCGGACCCGCAATCGGTTCTGGACAAATACAACAAGCTGTGGGAAAAAGCAAAAAAATCGGTCGTGAAATAAGTTAATGATGCGTATGGAGCGGGTGTCGCATATGACATCCGTTCCTATGACGCGCTTAATCGGCAACGCTGATAGGCTATCGGCAATACAAGCTATGGGAGAGGAATGGGTGCCATGCTCAGCAGGCTTCCTTTTGGAACACAAAAGAAAATCATTATTATATCGTTCGTTGCACTGCCTCTACTGCTCCTATTAACCTTTTCCTATTACCCTGCACTAGAGTTGATTAGGCTCAGCTTTACGAACTGGGACGGCATGAGCCAGGACAAGGATTGGATTGGGTTACAGAATTACCGTGAAGTGTTCAGCAACTCGGAGATCTTCGGTGTTTTCAAGCATAATATCGCCTATTTCGTAGTTGGTATTGTGCAAAATATTGCCGCCATTTATTTCGCAATTATATTGAACGGCAAGCTTAAGGGGAAGTATTTCTTCCGGCTGCTGTTGTTCCTGCCGTACATTCTGAATGGCGTCGCGGTTGCTTACGCATTCGGATACGTGTTTGATACAACGAACGGATCGCTTAATCTTCTGCTTGGCAGTGTAGGACTTGGCTCGGAGACGAGCTGGCTTGGAACAGAGAAGTTCGTTAACTATACGCTGGCGTCTATCGGCTTCTGGCGTTTCATGGGCTTTAACATGGTCATTTATTTAGCGGCGCTTCAATCGATTCCTGGTGATCTCTATGAAGCAGCATCTATCGACGGGGCAAGCAAGTGGCAGCAATTCCGCTTCATTACTGTGCCTAATATCTACAAAATCATCGAGCTGAACCTATTCCTGACGGTAACAGGCGCGCTGGAAGTGTTCGATCTTCCATTCGTACTGACGCTTGGCGGACCGGCAGGTTCGAGTGAAACCTTCGTGATGAAAATTCTCGAGACTGCATTCCAGTTTAACAACTATGGGCTTGCATCTGCGATGAGCGTAGTCTTGTTGATATTTGTCGTTATCGTATTGTCGATTCAACGATTCTTCTTAAGCAGGAAGGGGGACTAACGGTGACTAGAGAGAATCCGGTCTGGACCTTCATCAAATATTTATCGCTAGCAATCGCGGCGTTCGGCATTCTGTTCCCGCCTTATGTGATCGTTGCCAACGCCTTCAAGACACCGGAGGAATTCACGAACAAGTCGACGATGTCGCTGCCGGACAGCTTCCTGAATTTCGATAACTTCGGCGATGCCTTCGTCCAAGCTGATATGACCAAAGCGTTCGGCAACACGCTGATCATTCTCGGCGTAACGCTTGTGCTCAACGTGCTGCTGGGCTCCGCTTTCTGTTATGCCGTGTCGCGGTTCAAGTTCAAGCTGCAAGGGCCGCTTGTAGGCCTGTTCTTATTCGCAACAATTATCCCGCAGATTACGACGCAGGTTGTGAACTATAAGACGATTCAAAGCCTCGATCTGACGAATCATCTGATGGGACCGACGCTGCTGTATGTGGGCGCGGATATTTTGCAAATTTATATTTACTTGCAGTTCATTCGGAACATCCCGTATGACCTGGACGAGGCTGCGATGATGGAAGGCGCTTCTTTGTTCAAAATTTTCTATTCCATCATTCTGCCGCTTCTCGGACCGGCGACGGCGACGGTTGTCATCCTGAAGACGATCTCGATCTACAACGATATGTATACGCCGTATTTGTATTTGTCCAAGCCGGACAAGGTCGTGGTGTCGACCGCGCTTATGCGCTTCTTCGGCGTAAACAGCGGCGATTGGCAGATGATCTCGTCAGCGATTCTAATCATTATGATTCCTACAGCTGTGATGTATCTGTTCTTGCAAAAATATATTTTCGCAGGTGTTACAAGCGGTGCGGTGAAGTAGCTTCGCGTGTGGAGCGGGAGGGGACGGGTTAGGTTCCCTCTCGTTATCGGTTCATTATTGTAAGCGCTTTATATGGTGACGGGCCGCAATAGGGGGTGAACGAGGCAGGCAGCTTTCGTTTGAATGAGGAGTACATAGGGCTTTGTTTTGATCACATTGGGATGGAGCGTGACAGGATTGAATAAGGGGAAAAGTGGATCAAGTGCAATATTGGCTGCGATGCTGACGGCATCGCTGCTTGTGACGGGGACTGCGCAGGCTGCGGGCTCGGGCTTGTCGGAAGCAAATGCGGCGATGGAGCAGCAGCTTCTTGACGGCGTAGGTGTCAAAGCAGTGAATTGGGCCGATGCCGTTATGGCGAAATGGGCAGGCTATGGCATCGTGAAGGGCACCGCGGATGGGGCCTTGCATCCGAATGGCAAGGTGACGCGGGCGCAGCTTGTTACGATTATGAATCGGCTGTTCGGCTATTATGTGCAGTCGGACAAGCTGTTCGCTGATGTGCCGAATGGTGCCTGGTATGCGAATGAGCTGAGCATTGCGCGCGAGGCGGGGTACTATCAGGGTTATGAAGGCAATAAGGCTCAGGCTGCGGCGAACGTAACGAGCCAGGATGCGGTTACGCTTCTGGCTCGTGTGTTCCAGCTTGCGAATGCAGGTAGTGGAGCGAAGGGGGCATTCGCGGATGAGGCTGCTATTCGTTCCTATGCTCGTGATGCGATTGCGGCAATGGACGGCGTTATTCAAGGCTACGCAGATGGAACGTTCCGTCCGAATGGGGCAATTACACGCGCCGAGCTGATGACGATCATCGATCGTCTTGTCGCGGGGTTCTTTTATGAAGCGGGTACTTTCGTCGGTGGGGATATTACAGGTAACGTGCTCATTAATCATGCCGGTGTGACACTGACGGATGCATCGATCTCTGGCAATTTGTATCTCGCACCAGGTATAGCGGACGGCGAAGCGGCAATCCGCAATGTAACGGTGGCAGGCAAGACGATAGCTGCTGGCGGCGGCGATCATTCGATTCAGGTGAACAACAGCCAGCTGGGGCAGCTGATTGTCGATCGTGCAGAAGGCAGCATCCGTATCGTCGTTGCGGGAGAGTCGGCTGTTAGCGGTGTTAGGTTTGACTCCGCTGGACAGCTCGTTATCGAGGAGGGCTCCTCTGTTGGCGCGATTACGGTAAGTGCGGATGCGGATGGTTCTTCAGTCGATATCCAAGGGCTTAATGGCGAGGTGTCGATTACGCTTCAGGGCGGCAGTGTCATCCTTAATGGGGAGACATTCGCGAAGAGCGGAACGTATACGTGGAAGGATGGCAAGCTTCAGGCCGACGGCTCGGACAATGAGAACGGCGGTACAGGCAATGAAACGGGCGCTGCTGGAACGGTCGGTTCAGGAGGTTCAGGCGGCAGTGGTAGTGGAAGTGGTTCGGCTGGGTCGACCGTCAATCTTGTCGACAATCAGGCATCGGCTGAGACGAGGTCGCTGTTCGCTTATTTGCAGCAGACACGCGGGCAGGAAGTGCTGTTCGGCCATCAGCATGATACGGACGTGTCGTTCGCAGGCAAGGATGGCGACGGCAATGTGATCTCGGATGTGAAGAACGGCGTAGGCGATTACCCTGCTGTGTTCGGCTGGGATACGTTAAGTCTGGACGGACGAGAGAATCCGCCGGGCGTCTCTGGCGATTATGAAGCAAGCCGGCTTGGCCTTACGGCAGCGATGAAGCATGCGCATGAGCTGGGCGGTATCGTGACGCTGAGCACGCATCCGTACAATTTCGTTACGGGCGGAGGCTTCAATGATACGAGCAATACGGCAGACGCGACGAAGTCGGTTGTCACGAGGATTTTGCCAGGCGGTGATAGCAGCGATGCATTCAATGCTTATCTAGATCGCATTGCGGATTTCGCCAATGGGCTGAAGGATGATAACGGCAAGCTGATTCCGGTGCTGTTCCGTCCATTCCATGAGCAGAACGGCAGCTGGTTCTGGTGGGGCGCGGCGACAACAACGAAAGCGGAATACGTGGAGCTGTATCGCTACACGGTCGAGTATCTGCGCGATGTGAAGCAGGTGCGCAACTTCTTGTACGTATATTCGCCGAACGGCTCGTTCAACGGCAGCGAGAACGAATATTTGACGACGTATCCAGGTGACGATTATGTCGACATTCTCGGGATGGATCAATACGACAGCCGCGATAGCGCAGGCAGCGACTCGTTCCTGAATGGATTAGTGAAGGATCTGAAGATGATCAGCCAGGTGGCGGACCGCAAGGGCAAGATTGCGACGCTGTCGGAATACGGCTACAGCGCCCAAGGGATGAAGGTATCGGGCAACAACGAGAAGCAGTGGTTCACGAAGGTGATGAATGCGATCAAGAATGACCCGGATGCGAAGCGGATTGCCTATATGCTTACGTGGGCGAACTTCGATGATGAACGCAATCTGTTCGTTCCTTATAAGAATGTCGCGGGCAAGGGCGATCATGAGCTGCTTGAAGATTTTGTACATTACTATGAGGATCCATATACCGCATTCGCTGGTGAGATTCGCGGCGATCAAGTATACGGTCAGTCGACGAATGCTGCGGCGGAGCAGCCATTCCTTCATATTGTATCGCCTACGAATGTAGGCACGGCAAGTGAAGCGACGACGGTAATCCGCGCGAAAGTGAATGAGGCTGCTCCGACGAAGGTAACGTACCGTATTGGAGCTGACGGCGAAGAAACGGAGATGGCGCTCGATAGCAAGGGCTACTATGCAGGGGATTGGAAGCCAAGCGCGGAGCTGAATGGCAGGTCGGCATCGATTACGGTACGTGCGTATTTGCCGAATGACACGACGCTGGAGCAGCAAATTTCGGTGTTCGTGAAGGTGCCGGAGCTTGCGCTGCGTACGTTCACTTTCGATACGCCGGAGGATGCGCAGGCGGCGGTTAGCGATTTTGGCCATTGGCCGGACAGTATTGCGATGAGCTTGGGTCATGCAGCGGTTGGTGGTGATGGCAAGCTTGCGATTAACGTTGCGAGTGGTCTGTCTGCTGCTGATTCATGGCAGGAGATGAAGCTGAAGCTGACGGATACGGCGCTCGATGGCGTAAATCTGTCGCAGGTGCAGCGCTTGAAGCTGTCGGCACTTATCCCTGTATCGGCGGGTGGAGCTGGCGCTGCGATTCAGGCGATTGCGATGTATCAGGACGCATGGGATGTGAAGTACGGCGAGAATGCGACGAAGATGACTTTGGTAGATTTGCCGCAAGTGACGATAGACGGCGTCGAATATTACCAATATCATGCTGTGATTGAGCTGGGGGATGCTGATGCGGCAGCTGTGGCGGAGGGACTGATCGTTTCTCTCGTAGGCAGCGGACTGTCCTCGGTGGCTCCGATCTCGATTCTGGTCGATGACCTTGGACTTTATAATGCGTACACGGCGCCCGTGCTGGATACGAGCCTTGTTGATGATTTTGAAGGCTATAGCGGCTCTACGGATGCACTTGCTGCTAAATATTCGAAGGTTGTATCGGGCGGAACGTTCAGCATTGCACTGGATAGCGGCAGCAAATCCAGCGGCGAATACGGCATGAAGCTGCAGTATACGTTTGACCCGAATGCGCAGGGCTATGTTGGTGTGAATCGCAGCTTGGGCACTGTCGATTGGTCAGGCCATAATGCGCTGAAGCTGTGGGTGAAGACAGGCGATGCAGGGGAGTTCGCAGAGGAAGGCAAGCCGCTCAAGCTTGTTGTGCAGGTTGTGATGAACGGCACGTACTATGAAGCTTACCCGGAGCTTGCGGCATCTGGTGAATATCCGCTGGTCATTCCGTTCAGCGACTTCAAGGTTGCCCCTTGGAGCTCAGGCGGTCCTGTCACGAAAGAGGTGCTGCAGTCGGTTACGAGCTTCAATCTATACGTGAATGCGATGGATAATGACAGCCACAGCGGCGAGCTGTATATCGATGAGATTCGCGCGGTTCATCAGGACGGGCTTCCAGAGCCGGGCGATCATTATGAGCTCCCGGGAACGCCAGCAGGCGTGCTGTACGATTTCCAATCGGCAGATGATCTGGCAGGCTGGAAGCTGGAGAACAACAACGCGTCTGCTTCGAATATTGGCTATGATGCTGGCGAAGGCGCATTGTCGGTTGATTTTCCTCTAGGTAATGGCGGTACGCCTTCTTCCGCTCAAGCGTTCGAGCTTGTTACTAATCCAACGGGGCTTGATCTGTCTAAGCTGGATACGATGACGGCGAATGTAAAGCTGAGCCAAGGGACGGCCAAAGCTCGCCTGTTCTTGAAGAGCGGCAGCGGCTGGGCTTGGGTGGACAGCGGTACGCCGGTTGCGGTTGATTCGAATGGCTATACGGCACTGACGATATCGTTGAAAGATGCAGCTGCGGCCGCTGGTGTGAAGCTTAGCGAGATTAAGCTGATCGGCATTAAGCTCGAAGAGATCGGGGATGGAGCGGGAACAGCGAAGCTGCTGCTCAAGAATGTTTCTTTGGCGGCGGCGCTGCCAGAGGTATCGTTCGGGTTTGACTCGGATGCGCAGGGCTGGACGGGCAATGCGGCTGGTAATCTGACGGTTACGCATGATGTGTATACGAACAGTGGGCAGGATTATGGTGTGTTGAAGACCGCAGTTACGTGGCCGGAGGGCAGTCCTTACTTGGCAATCAGCAAGGCGGGCAGCCTCGATCTGAGCGGCTTCAAAGGACTGACCGCCAAAGTGAGGATCGACTCGGCGGTTGCAGGGGTGCAGGCGAAGCTGTTCATTCAGCTGCGCAGCTGGGTCGTGTGGATCGATTCCGGCGCGCAGTCGGCAGACGGTGACGACTTCGTTACGTTCACGATCGACTTCTCGAATATGAGTCCCTATGTGCCGGATGACGCTGAGCCGTTCACAGCTGGCGACCTGAAGTCGGTCAACGCGATCGGCATTCAGATTGTGACGCCAAGCGGCGAGGCGGGCACGGCGAATGTGTACGTCGATGAAGTGAAGGCGTATCGGTAGGATGTAGGTGAAAGCGTATCAGTAGGTGGGGAGGACCTCGGCTTCCATGACAGGTGGGAGCGAGGTCCTTTTACTGTGGCGTCGGGTTGGGTATTCGGGCTGCTCAACGTGTTGAAGTATCGGAACTGTCGTGCTGAAATATCGTATTCGCATTGCTGGAGTACCGTATCCGCCGTGCTGAAGTGTCGTATCCGCCATGCTGCTAACGGACTCCAGAGACCTTAATAGGTCAAATGGCTCGAAGAGGAGGGGGAAACGGACCACGCAGACTCTATTCACCTTCAAATGCTGCAGAATCGGTCCAATCAAACTAAATAGAGTCTCCTAAGTCCGTACGTGAGCAAAAGTAGTGGAATATCGCAGAATAGAGTCTCCGTCGTCCGTTAGTGGCAAGGGATCGAGGTCCTTTTACTGTGGCGTCGGGTTGGTTATTCGGGTTGCGAAGAGGAGGGGGAAACGGACCACACAGACCCTATTCACCTTCAAATGCTGCAGAATCGGTCCAATCAAACTAAATAGAGTCTCCTAAGTCCGTACGCGAGCAAAAGTAGTGGAATATCGCAGAATAGAGTCTCCGTTGTCCGTTAGTGGCAAGGGATCGAGGTCCTTTTTTGCTGTGGCGTCGGGTTGGGTATTCGGGTTGCTCAACGTTTGAAGTATCGTATCTGCCGTGCTGGAGTATCATATCCGCCAAGCTGGAGTGTCGTATCCGCCATGCTGCTAACGGACTACAGGGACCTTAATAGGTCAAATGGCTCGAAGAGGAGGGGGAAACGGACCACGTAGACCCTATTCACCTCCAAATGCTGCAGAATCGGTCTAAACAAACTCAATAGTGTCTCCTAAGTCCGTACGTGAGCAAAAGTAGTGGAATATCGCAGAATAGAGTCTCCGTTGTCCGTTAGCGTCAAGCGATCGAGGTGTCCTTTTACTGTGGCGTCGGGTTGGTTATTCGGTTTGCTCAACGTTTGAAGTATCGTATCTGCCGAGCTGAAATATCGTATTCGCATTGCTGGAGTACAGTATCCGCCGTGCTGCTAGAGGACTACAGGGACCTTAATAGGTCAAATGGCTCGAAGAGGAGGGGGAAACGGACCACGCAGACCCTATTCACCTTCAAATGCTGCAGAATCGGTCTAAACAAACTCAATAGTGTCTCCTAAGTCCGTACGTGAGCAAAAGTAGTGGAATATCGCAGAATAGAGTCTCCGTTGTCCGTTAGTGGCAAGCGATCGAGGTGTCCTTTTGCTGTGGCGTCGGGTCGGGTATTCGGGCTGCTCAACGTGTTGAAGTATCGGAACTGTCGTGCTGGAGTATCGTATCCGCCAAGCTGGAGTGTCGTATCCGCCGTGCTAACGGACTACAGGGACCTTAATAGGTCAAATGGCTCGAAGAGGAGGGGGAAACGGACCACGCAGACCCTATTCACCTCCAAATGCTGCAGAATCGGTCTAAACAAACTCAATAGTGTCTCCTAAGTCCGTACGTGAGCAAAAGT